>Ga0209184_1000145_pt1 | contig 92816 bp, 84 predicted proteins | sample EN8Hudsemesocosm_2_FD_184627 | JGI IMG/M metagenome (GOLD analysis project Ga0209184, IMG submission 184627) | Methane-oxidizing microbial communities from mesocosms in the Hudson Canyon - EN8C Hudson Canyon (SPAdes) (version 2) | ecosystem: Environmental > Aquatic > Marine > Cold seeps | place... | reverse complement strand
CCTTTATATGTCACAAAGGGGTTTTCTAACTCTATGACAACTCTAGAGTTTAACTTTGCTCTTGTAATGGATGACCCATATTTTTCTTTCCAAAGCTTTATCAATGAACCATCTGCAAAAGCTGCTAATAGTCCTTTTTCAATCCTATTAATCAGTTTTACACTTTCAATATTCGACATAAAAAATTTTGGCTGAGGGTAATGAAGCAATACCTTTTCATCGTACACGAGCCCTTCTTCATGACTTCTACTATCGTATTCATGAAATAATTCATTAGCTCCCCGGCAGAAAAGGTCAACTCTTCCTTTAATGACCAATTTAAACAGACTTTCATAAACAACAGACTCCATAACTTTAAGATCGGAGTTTCTTAGTATTTTGACATCTAACCATCCAATTCCCTGACCATGTATAAATGGCTTTAAATCTTCAAATAATTTAACTTGGGCAAAATCAGATCTTTTACTTTTATTAACGAAACAAATTCTATAACCGACGATTCCAAGATCAATTGGAAAGTCAGCAAAAGCAATATTTCTATTGAGAATATCATCACTATAACTTTGTTTGGTGATAAAGTTTTTAAATTCATTTTTTTCTAGGTAATGCTGCGCCCTAGCCGAATTCATTGGAGGAGCCATGAGTAAAACATAATCCCCAAATTCATCTTTGGTTTTTTCAAGTGCTAGTTTTAATAATTCAAGATCATAATCAAAGCGAACATCTTTTGAACTTTCTGCTGAATTAAAATAAATTTTTTCAAGAGCTGTAGCAGAACTCGTGAATAGAAACAGTACTAATAGTAAAATGTATTTCATCGCTTATTTCCTCAACGATATAACTTCACAGGCTATATCGTCTCCAAAGTAAAGCCCTAACCAACTGCACAGTGAAATCAAAAATTATATCTAAAGATATCAGATCAAACACAGGCTACTACAGTTAATTCCTACCAATTTTAAGCTTTAAAACCAATTCTAAAGCCACCCCAATGTTTACCTTGAATGAAAATAGGAGCTGAAACATCATGCATTATTTCACCCGTATCGCGTTTATAAGTTTGCAATAAAAACTCATCAGTATGCTGAGCACAACGAATACCAGTGGCATCATTAAACATGCGTTTAGTGCGATTATTGACTACATCCAGTGTAGGATTACCTGTGAGAGGCTTAGAAAAACACTTGTTATGGGTGGGGAAATATCCATTAATATCAACAGCACCAGCATAGATCAAATCGTCAAACTCTTGTAATAAGGGCTCCTGAATTTTAGGTAAAAATTTATCAGTAAAATTATCAAAACTAGTCGAAAATTTTGCCGGCACTGTATTACCTATAGGTTGGTAATTAAAATCGAACAGTTGCTGCATAGTGATGATTCTATCAGTTACACTTTGTTCAAATAATTTACCAACTTTTTCCGCGGCTAGTTGCGCTTGATTACACATTGACGTTATTAATGTTTCACTGTCGAATGCTGATAATTGCACAAATATTGATTCGGTACTGGATGATAAAGTTGAAGCTTGTATCGATGCTTGTTGAGTTTCCTTTCCTTTATCGACAAGAAAATCATGCAAATTGATCACTGAAGTTGATATTTCAGCCGCTGCCTGATCCTGCTCTTGTAGTGCATGACTTATCTGATCGCTTGCGCCAGAGGAGTCTGACATCAATTGATCTATCTGTTCAAATGACTGTGACAAGTCTGTCATTGTGGTGACAACACTGTCCGTTTTCAGGACTATCTCTGACATTACAGCCGTGGTTTCACTGGTTTCATCGCCGATTTGCTTTAACATATCGCCAATTTGATTAGTGGCTTCTGCCGTTTTTGCTGCCAATGTTCTTACTTCATCTGCAACAACAGCAAAACCTCTACCTTGCTCTCCTGCACGGGCGGCTTCAATGGCGGCATTAAGAGCCAGCAAATTTGTTTGTGAAGATATACCATCAATAACATCAGTAATACTCTGAATTTCTAATGCTTTTTGTTCAAGTGATTGAATTTTATCTGAGGCATTGTTTACCGCAAGGTTTAGCTGATTAACTATTTCTATATTGGTAGTTAGTTGCTGAGAGCTTGAGGAACTGGCGAGCATCGCTTGGTTTGATTGCTCGGAGGCAATAGCAGCATTATCATTAATTTGTTTGCTATTGGCAGACATTTGTTCAGTGGCCGTGGCAAGCCGGTCTACATCTTCACTGGACTTGTCAATGGCACTGCTAAGTTGTTCTAAAAAGAAACTAACTTCGGCGGAGTTAATAGCAAGCTCACTGGCTTTACTACTTATTTTGTCACCTACATTTGCAAGGTTGCTATATTCTTCATTGACATTTTTATGGGAGAGGTTAAGCAAAGTTGTCGAAGTGACTAGTTTACTCGTAAGGTAAGCCGTACTTATAAAAACAATAGCGCCAGATACTACACTGGTAATTATCATTGAATTGAATACTTGGTAACTAATAAAGCTTAGTAGTGACACTATACTTATTACAATTAAGGCAATTGAAATAGATTTTATTAATTTGTTATTCATGACTTCTCCTAACAGATTCAGTGATTAGCGAGAAAGCAGAATGAGAACAATTAGCTCCTTTAATACACTCATGCATACTTCATGGGCTAATACCAAGTTGATTTAAATTATTCTCTTAAAGCGAAAATAATTTAAGTAACTTGGTATTACTATTATTCAATAATAAAAGGGAATACAAAGCCTGACAATCCGACTTTGGTATGGAATTACCTCCAAAGCAATTCGCTACATCCTCATACTAAAGTCGAGCAATAAGACTTTAGTATGAAATATTCCACAACAAAAAAATCGTTTATAATCAAAGAACTAAAAAAACACGAAGAACCTGTGAAGAACGAAATTTACGCTTTGTTTTTTTTAACAACAATTTTATAGAAGAGTAAGATTGACGCCATTTGAAAAATGCCGTAAGTGCGTATTCGAAGAAATAATTTTGGAGTTTTTATATTGGCAAAGATAGGTAGGTAATTGCTTCACGATGCGGCACTCTTGTGACAGAGAATAGTCACCGACATCATATTGGAGTTGCTTAACCCCTTTGCATAAAGGGGTTAAGCGAATATGGCGGTGAGCGAGAGATTCGAACTCTCGTTAGGGGTAAACCTAAACACACTTTCCAGGCGTGCGCCTTCAGCCACTCAGCCAGCTCACCATATTATTTAACCGCGCTATAGTAGATAAAAAGCAACTAACACGCAAGCGGAACTCTTTATTAACTCAACAAAAATAGAATAAGTGCTTAAACTTTATTCAATCTATATTGATTAAGCATTCCCTTTCACTTTCAGTTTATTTTCTGCTGCAAAATCTAACATTCTATGCAACGGAATTAAGGCTTTTTCGGCTAACGTGGTATCAACGGTGATTTCTCTTCCTAATGAGCTTTCTAGCGCGTCTGCAATGGATTTTAAGCCATTCATTGCCATCCAAGGGCAATTAGCACAACTGCGGCAAGTAGCGCCATTTCCACCTGTTGGCGCTGCGACAAAAGTCTTATCTGGATTAGCTTGTTCCATTTTGTAAAAAATGCCTTTATCGGTAGCAACAATAAAGTGTTGATTTGGCATTTCTTGGCTAGCTTTGATCAACTGACTCGTTGAACCAACCGCGTCAGCTAGTTCTACAACATTTGCAGGTGATTCAGGATGAACTAATACTGCAGCTTCAGGGTATTGAATTTTTAAATCACGCAAAGCTTTCGCTTTAAATTCATCATGAACGATACAAGCACCCTGCCACATTAGCATTTTTGCGCCGGTTTCTTTTTCAATATATGAACCTAAGTGACGATCAGGCCCCCATAAAATAGGCTTGCCTTCGCTTTCTAGCATTTCAACAATTTCTAGGGCAATGCTTGAAGTCACTACCCAGTCGGCACGTGCTTTAACGGCAGCTGAGGTATTTGCATAAACGACTACGGTATGATCAGGGTGTTGGTCGCAAAAAGCGGAAAACTCATCAATAGGACAACCTAAATCTAATGAACAAGTTGCCTCAAGCTCAGGCATTAACACAGTTTTTTCTGGTGTTAAAATTTTTGCCGTTTCACCCATAAATTTAACACCTGCAACGATTAACGTTTCTGCTGGGTGTTGATTGCCAAAACGAGCCATTTCTAGAGAATCAGCAACACAGCCCCCTGTTTCCTCTGCAAGCGCTTGAATTTCGGGGTCAGTATAATAATGAGCAACTAACACTGCATTTTTTTCAATTAACAGTGCTTTGATTTTTGCTACGTATTCTGCTTTTTCATCATTGTTCAACGGTGCAGGCTTAGCTGGAAATTGAAAATCAAAATCAACAGCGGCATTAGTTTGACTCATTTTGGATCTCTGTATATTTCAAATATAAATGTCTTTAAACGCGGTGATTATAAGGGAACAGCTAGGAAATGTGTAGTGATTTGAGTTGCTAGTATTAAGTTGTGACTTGGGATATACGCATCCATCAAACGAGTGGCTCATAACTAGGGTAAGTAAGCTGCTGATCTTTAGGAAAACTTGAAATATAGAAGTGGTCGGCCGTGAAGGATTTGAACCTACGAAATAACTGGATGGCTGGTTAAAAGCCTTGGCTTGTTGAGTTTTCAAATTTGGATGAGGTAAAGTGGTCGGCCGTGAAGGATTTGAACCTTCGAAATAACTGGATGGCTGGTTAAAAGCCTTGGCTTGTTGAGTTTTCAAATTTGGATGAGGTAAAGTGGTCGGCCGTGAAGGATTTGAACCTTCGAAATAACTGGATGGCTGGTTAAAAGCCTTGGCTTGTTGAGTTTTCAAATTTGGATGAGGTAAAGTGGTCGGCCGTGAAGGATTTGAACCTTCGAAATAACTGGATGGCTGGTTAAAAGCCTTGGCTTGTTGAGTTTTCAAATTTGGATGAGGTAAAGTGGTCGGCCGTGAAGGATTTGAACCTTCGACAAATTGGTTAAAAGCCAACTGCTCTACCAACTGAGCTAACGGCCGACATATTGTTTTATTAGAATAAATTCCAATCTACCCTTTAAACTCTGTAGCAGAGTGTTTTCATTTCGAAATTTTAGTTTCGAAGAAAGTGGTCGGCCGTGAAGGATTTGAACCTTCGACAAATTGGTTAAAAGCCAACTGCTCTACCAACTGAGCTAACGGCCGACATATTGTTTTATTGGAATAAATTCCAATCTACCCTTTAAACTCTGTAGTAGAGTGTTTGCATTTCGAAATTTGAATTTCGAAGAAAGTGGTCGGCTATGAAGAATTTCAATCTTCGACCAACTAGGATTAACTGGTTAAAAGCCTTGGCTTTCATACAACTCAACATAATCCAAAATAAAAGTGGTCGGCCGTGAAGGATTTGAACCTTCGACAAATTGGTTAAAAGCCAACTGCTCTACCAACTGAGCTAACGGCCGACATTGCGTTAAGGTTGGTGCCTCAACGCGCCGCATATGATACTCATAAATAAATTTAGTGCAACAATAAATTTCGTTTTTTTTACTATTAATTTTTGTTTGCTTAAAAACAAAGCAAAGCGCTAGTTTTGTCAGCAATATAAATAATAAAACTACTAAAGTTATTGTGCTAGTTTATCTAAACGCGGTTTTGCTAATTGTGCTGAGGTTGAATCTGGGTATTCACTTAACAGCTGACGATATAGTTGTATCGCTTTATTTGCATTTTTCTGCTGCTGTGCAACCATCGCTAACTTTAATAAAGCATCAGGTCTTTTACTTGAATCTTTGAACTGCTGAACTACAACAGAGAATTCTTGCTCAGCTTCCGTTAACTCGCCCTTGTTAAACAACAGTTGTCCTAACCAGTAATGAGAGTTAGGTGCATAAGTTGATTGTGGGTAAGCTTTATTGAAACTACGAAATTCAGGGATTGCTTGTTCATACCGCTTATCTTTAAGCACTAAATTAAGTGCCTTATCGTAAGCTTCATTCTCAGTTAAATCATCACTGTAATTTTTAGATGCAGTTGAAGAGTCGACCGCAATAGCACTAGGCACTTGTGACATTGGTTTCAATGCTTCACTCACTCGTCTATCAAGCTCTTGATACAACTCTCGCTGCCTTTCAAGTACTTGGGATAGTTGATGTGTGTGTAGCTCAGTAACACCACGTAATTCGTTAACCTGAGTTTGCAAGTCATCAAGCTGACGTTGAATATTAACTTGAGCTCGGTTACGAGAATCAAGTTTCCGCTCAACATTAGTCAATTGTTCGGTTAAAGAGCCTGAACTTTTATTAGAAATAGGTGCAGAGCTTACGTCTATAACTGGCGCTTGAGCTGCTAACACAACAGAGGTGCTAGCAGTCAATACAAAGCCAAATAAAACCGCTCTATTTGAAAGGATTAGTTTCATTTTTTTTCCGATATTATTTATCTACAGTTTTCTATGTATAATTTTTAATATACGGCGCTTAGTAAACAATTACAGCACGACGGTTTTTAGAGAAAGCTTCTTCAGAGCGATCTTTAACCATTGGCTTTTCTTCACCGTAGCTAACTACAGATAGTTGGTCTGCAGATACACCCATATTTTCTAAGTAGGTAACAACAGCTTTAGCACGACGCTCGCCCAAAGCAATGTTGTATTCAGGCGTACCACGTTCATCGGCATGACCTTCAATCATTACTTTCACATTTGAGTTAGCATTTAAAAATTCTGCATGAGCGTTTAATACGTTTGAGAATTCTTCACTAACATTTGAAACATCGAAACCAAAATAAATAATGTGCTCAGAACGTAACTTATCTAATGCTTGGCGTTCTTGTTCTTTAATTTCAGCAGCGCGTTTAGCTGCTTGAACTCTTACTGCCTCTTCAGCTGCTTGTTGCTGTTGTTGAGCAATTTCAGCATTTGTATCAACTGTAGCTTGCTCATCTGATGCATCATTAGAGCTACAAGCTGCTAATGCCAACATTGGTATAGCAATAGCTACATTCTTAAGAGTTTTATTTAAGCGCATGTTATTTTTCCTTATTTTGCAAAAGTGTAATTTAAAAATTTGTTCATTTTTCTTTTTATATAGTTAATATTTTTATATAAATTCTATAGCTTACAAAAATGGTGACCAAGCAGGTGCTTTAACTTGTCCATCAAGCGCAGGTAACCGCGCTTTAAAGCGACCATCAACAGATACTAACCCTAGAACCTGCCTATTATTATGTAAAGTACTATATATTATCATACCGCCATTTGGTGAAACACTAGGTGATTCATCTAACCGAGTTTTAGTTAACACTTGAAATAAACCTGAGTCTAATTCTTGTTTTGCTAAACGATATTGACCACGTGTTCTATTAACCATGATTAATTGCGTACCATCAGGAGTAATAGAGCCTCCTAAATTCATTTCACCATTAAAAGTTAATCGCCTAACTTTACCATCGACTAAATTTACGCGATAAAGTTGCGGTTTACCACCCCGTTCTGAACTAAATACTAAAGAATTTCCATCTGGTGTCCAACTTGGCTCTGTATCTATCGCTCTATTGCGTGTAATCCGACGTAATTTCTTGGTTGCCAAGGTCATTATATAAAGATCTGGGTTACCATCTTTCGATAAAACCATTGCCATTTTACTGCCATCAGGAGAAAAACGTGGCGCGCTATTAATACCAGTGAATGAACTAACCAACTGACGTTGCCCGGTATAGATATTCATAGTATGAATTTGTGCTTGGCGATTTTCAAAAGAAACATACGCCAATTGCTCGCCATCGGGATGCCATGATGGTGACATTAATGGTTCATTAGAACTTAACAATACTTGCTCGTTAAAACCATCATAATCGGCAAATGCTAATTGATAAGGGAAGTTTCCTTGATCCCGAACAATAACGTAAGCTATTTGAGTTAAAAAAGCCCCTTTGGTACCGGTAAGTGATTCGTATACCGCATTGCTGATAGTGTGTGCATAACGACGAAATTGCTCACTGCCAATTTGCGCACTATTTTGACTTAAAATATGGTCTTGTGTTTGCACCAATTCGCCATTACTTAACATAGAGGTTTGTCCGCCAGTAATTTGACCGCGAATAACATCCACTAATTGATAGCTAACTCGATATTGCCCTAAAGAAGTTTCGTCAATGGTTCCAATAACAATAGCCTCTACACCTGTACTTGCCCACGCACTGTAGTCAATATTGGTTGCAGAAGTAGGAAATTGTGGAAACTTGTCTTCACTAATAGGGTTAAACTTACCACTACGTAATAAGTCATCACTAATGACATTAGATACTTGCTCTGGAAGTTCTCCTACTCCTTGCCACTGAAATGGTACTACGGCAATAGGCCGTGCACTGTCAACACCACCAGTAATCACTATTTCAAGTGTCGCCATTGCCGAGGTGGAGAGTAAGGTTATAAAAATTCCAAGCAGTAATTTAATTTTCATATTTTCTTCTATTTAATCCAGTTCTATTTATTTTGGGTATTTTTTTAATATTAAGTTTTCAAATACATTTTTTTTCGCAAGTCTAAAGTTCAAAAGCTAAAACGCGAACACTAAAATTCAGGCACTACAGTAACACCAATATTACGCATTTCTTTAAATATTTCAGGATCTTTGGAAACTGGTAACGTACCCGCTTTATATACTGCTCTTTTAGCAGCTTCACATAAAACAGCATCACCACTAACATTTCTAACTTGAGTAACAAAACCCGATGGTGCAAGACTTATCATCAATTTACAAGATTTTCCTTCCATCGTAGAGCGGTCATTAATCATATTTTGACTAATAACACTTTTTATAAGCGCCCCATAACGTTGAATTTCAGACATCATTTGTTGTTGACGAGCTTTATTACGTGTTGCCATTTCAGCGGCCATTTGCTGTGCTAATAGTTTGTCTTGTGCGGCTTTATCTGCAGCGGCCTTTTCTTTACGTTTACGTTCAGCTATTTGCTTTTTACGAATATCATCTGCTTTTTTTGTTGCGGCTTCTGCTTCAATCCTTTTAGAACGAGCTTGCGCTGCTGCATCTTCAGCTTTTTTCTTCTCTTGTTCTTTTTGTTTTCTTACTTTTTCAGCATTTGCTGCTTTTGCGTTAGATTCTTTGGCAGCTTTGTCTGCTCGCTTTTTCTCTTGTTCTTTTACTTTGCGCTGTTTTTCTAGTTTTTTGATACGTGCTTCTTCTTTTGCTCTACGCTTTTTCGCATCATTAGCACGCTTCTCTATCTTTTCAACTCGCCTTTTATCAGCCGCTTTCTCATCTGCTTTTTGTTTTTTAATTTTGTTAATAGCTTTTTGCAGCTTAGCTCCATCTACAACTGTTGCTTCAATAGGTTTGACTTCTTGGGCAACTGACGTATTTTTCTTAGGTTTTGTTTCACTGCTAAAATCGCCCATGAAAAGAATGGCAATGATAGCAATATGCAAAATAACACTTAGCCAAACTGCTTTAATTAACGTAGTGCGATAATACTTTTGCATCACTTTAGTTCTCCACCGAATCTGTCATCAACCCAACAGAAGGTACACCAGCAACTTGTTGCAACAATACCATTAACTGAATAACAGCATTATATGATACTGCGCCATCACCATTAACAACTACAGGTGTATCGGGGTTTACCAATAAATGTGCTTTAACTAAGGTCGCCACTTCTTCAGCCGACAATGGCTCTTTGTCGTTAGCGCCTAAAGTAATATAATATCGACCTTGTGCGTCAACCGATGCAACCAGTGGTGGTTTGGTATCTTTGTCTAACGGTTCAGCTTCTGCTTGGGGTAAATCAACTTTTACGCCTTGCGTTATTAACGGTGCTGTTACCATAAAAATAATTAATAACACCAACATAACATCGATATAAGGTACAACGTTGATTTCAGCGACTTTCCGGCGTCTAACTCTTTGATACATAAATTACGCCCTTATTTATTCTTGCTTACCAACAACGGTTTGTCGTTGCAAAATACTGGCAAATTCGTCCATAAAATTACCGTAGCTATTTTCAAGCTTTTCAACTTTATGGCTAAAACGGTTAAATGCCATTACTGCAGGAATTGCCGCAAATAAGCCCATTGCTGTCGCAATAAGCGCTTCAGCGATACCTGGCGCCACCATAGATAAGGTTGCTTGTTGCACTGAGCCTAAACCTATAAATGAATTCATGATGCCCCATACTGTGCCAAACAAACCAATATAAGGACTAATAGAGCCAACAGTTGCCATAAACGGTAAATGAGTTTCTAAACTATCAACTTCACGTGAAAGTGCAACGCGCATAGCACGATGAGTACCATCAACGATCATTGACGGATTATCAATATGACTTTTACGCAAACGAGCAAACTCTTTAAAGCCGGCAACAAATAAATTTTCAATACCTTGAATTTGGTTCTTGGCTGATATTTCATTATAAAGCTTACTTAAATCAGCGCCGCTCCAAAATTTGTCTTCAAAGTCTTTTAGTTGCTGTTTAGCCAAATTGAGCGCTTGTCGGCGTTGAAAAATCATCGCCCAACAAGCCACAGAAAAACCCAACAACACCAACATAACAAACTTAACCAGTAAACTGGCTTCTAACACAAGTTCAAAAATTGAAAATTCAGCAGACACGTTTAAACGCTCCTAATATAGATTCTGGAATAGCCATAGGCTTAGCACTTTGAAAATTAACACAAGCAATACGCACAGTAACAGTACATATTAGTTGTTGTGCCTGGTTAGTTATTTGTTGATGAAAAACCAAACTGGCGCGTTTCAGCGTTGTTATAGTAGAGTTTATATTAAGTAAGTCATCTAACTTTGCCGAAGCAACATTGTCCATTTCAACCTTTCTGACCACAAAACCTATGTTTTGTTCTAAAAAACTTACTTGGTTAATACCAAGCTCTCTAAGCCACTCAGTGCGAGCTCGCTCAAAAAACTTTAAATAATTGGCATAATAAACAATTCCACCAGCATCAGTGTCTTCGTAATAGACTCTTAAGGAAAAGTTTTGGCTCATACTCATGTTACCTCGAAATACTTGTTTCAGCGTGAATTAAAAGGCATAGAGGCAAGGCATTGATTGAAGATAATGGTTGTTCCCTTATCGAAATCAATAACGCTGCATATAAGCCTTTTAAACTCGCCCTACGGGGATGACTGAGCAAATCATGCCCCGCGTTGCACCTTTTTTTAAGGGAACAACCATTAATAAAAATATGCGCCTTGATCATGAATCGCTCAGACATCCTGAAACAGACATTTTGAAGTATCATGAGTATATTATTTGGCTCTGTGTTTGGCATTTACAACAAGGTTTCTAAGGCAATGTACTCAAGTGAATCTATAGTAATAGATAACCTAGCCGACAAACAAGGTGAAGTTGGTGAATAATTACATTTTGTATCAAAAAATTGATTTTTAGGGTTTTACTCTATAAATCAAACATCATTTAGTTTAAAAACAAAATAACTAATATTCCATCAAAGCTTCTATATTAAAATATTTATTCATAATAACGGCAATAAATGGCAATTCAAACCTTTTAAAGTGCATAGTTATCTATTCCAAGGTAATTTTAACTACCAAATATTTCGCATTAGTTTTTCTAATGTTAATAAGTATTTTTTTTAGTTTGTCACTAAGAAGTAGTTTGACTAAAATACACTTGTTTTCTGGTTAAGCTTTATGAGATAACGCAATGGTGACTTACTCTTCCCCAGTAAAGGCACTATTAACTAGACAACGTTGAATTGATACTTTTTGATATTTTATTTTAGATAGATGAATTTGTTATCTTTTCTCTCTGACATGTTTCATGGAATTTTCTCTTTAAAAAGACTTCCTTCTATCAACTTGATATTTAAGTTGGCCCGCAAAAATTTGCGGGCTTTTTTTTGTCTAAAATTCGCTTATTTACAGTTGCCCTAACACTTGTGCAGGTTCAATTTTTGTTGCTCGCCAAGCAGGATAAATAGTCGCTAATAAAGACATAAGAAGTGCAGTAATTACAGTAACATAAACATCAGACATATTTAACTGGCTAGGAATATGGTCAATAAAATACACATCAGCTGATAATACTTTTAATGCAAATAAATTTTCACTAAAAGCAACGATATCAGCAAGGTTTAACGCCAGAAAGACACCACACAAACCACCAATCGTGCTACCTAACAAACCATTGACTAAGCCTTGATATATAAAGGTCAACATAATTAATTTACTGCTAGCCCCCATAGTTTTGAGAATGGCAATATCGCCCTTTTTGTCATTAACCGCCATGATTAACGTGGAAACGATATTAAAACTAGCAACTGCAATTACCAAAGCTAAAACAATAAACATGACCATACGAACCATTTGTATATCATTAAACAAGTGTCCTTGAGTACGGGTCCAGTCCATGATGTAAACATAATGATTGAAGTTATATGCAATTGAGCGAGCAACACTTGGGGCAGAAAAGACATTGTCTAATTTTAATCGAATCCCTTGCGCTTCATTTACTTGATAACCTTTAATTTCAGCTGCTTGTGCTAATGAAATATAAGCTAGGGTTTCATCGATAGTGCCGCCAAATTTAAAAATACCGACGATTTCAACCTGACGTTTTAACGGTGCTGAAAACACATTTCGTTTTGCTATATCATCAGTTGAGGATGCATTATTAGTAGATGGTAGTAATATTTGCACTTTATCACCAAGTTTTACTGATAATTTTTTTGCCACTCCTGCGCCAATAATAATGCCATTTGTCATTACTTCTGTAGCTATGCTTATATTACTCTGTTGACTGCTCCTTTTATTAGTTAGGGATTGCCAACTTCCTTCGACAATATAGCTTTCAATATCTGAAACAAGTGTTTCTAAGTTAACATCAACACCTCTAATTTCTAGCGCTTTTAACTGTGTTTTATGCTGCATCATTCCTGTTAAATTAATCACAGGGGCGGCGGCAATTACCTCTGAATTATTCTCTACCTGTTTAACACTCAAAGGCCAATTTGATATAGGTTTATCAACAGACATTAATTCTGCATGAGGCACAATAGATAATAATTTATGCGCTAATTCACGCTCAAAGCCATTCATTGTGCTTAACGCAACAATTAGCACCATAGTACCTAGTGCAATACCAATGGTAGAAGAAGCCGATATAAAAGTAGAAAAACCATGACCATGCCGGCTTCGAACATAGCGCAAGGCTAAAAAAATACTCAAGGGTTTGAATATTGAGTATTTAACTTGTTTATGAGAGTCGGTTACATTCGCCATCGTTTAATTGCTCAAACTTTCATTTTCGACAAACGACTTAGGTTCAACAAAAGGTGCTAACTTGCCATGATCCAACTTTAATTGTCTGTCCATACGCATCGCTAAAGAAATATCATGAGTAACAACAACAAAGCTAGTTTGCACGCTTTGGTTTAAACTGCGAATTAATTGATAAATTTGCTCCGCAGTATCACTGTCTAAATTACCTGTTGGCTCATCAGCTAAAATCAACGCAGGTTTAGTCACTAATGCTCTAGCAATTGCTGTGCGTTGACGTTCACCACCAGAGAGTTCACTTGGCCTGTGATGAATACGATGAGCCAGGCCCACTTGCTTTAATACTTCAGATGCTGCTGTTATAGCCTCTTTAGGTTTATCTCCTCGAATCAATAAAGGCATTGCAACATTTTCAAGCGCGGTAAACTCCATCATTAAATGATGAAACTGGTAAATAAAACCTATATTTTGATTTCGAAATGCAGCCCTTTCTTTATCTGACAAAGTTAAAATATCAACATCATTAATAAAGACTTCACCTGAGCTTGGTAAATCTAAAGCTCCCGCTAGGTGTAAAAAAGTACTTTTACCGCAACCTGAACTGCCTATAATGGCAAGTAATTCACCTTTTTCAACCGTAAGTTCTAAGTTATTCAAAACCTTAGTCTCTATATCACCTTGCTGATATGACTTCGATAATTGACTACAATGTAATACTTTACTCATTACGTAAAACCTCTGCCGGTTGAGTTTTTGATGCCTGAAAAGCCGGATATAACGTTGCAATAAAACTCATTGCTAATGCTGAAAAAACGATTACCACTACATTAACTGGTTCAAGTTGAATTGGTAAGGCTTGCACAGCATAACCCCCTCCTAAAATGTTAAGCCCCAAGGTTGATAATATTTCATTTAGATTTAAAGCGATTATTACGCCAAAAATACTGCCCAGAGAGACACCCCACAAACCATTTACCATACCTTGGGTAATAAATATTTTAACGATGCCTGCTCTAGACAAACCTAACGTTTGCAATATTCCTATTTCGCCTTGCTTTTCAACCACCACCATAACCAGTGCCGAAACAATATTAAAAGCAGCTACAGCAACAATTAAGCTTAGCATTAACCACATCATTTTCTTCTCCATATTAACAGCAGAAAAAAGTGCACCTTGACTGTCATTCCAAGTGGTAAATGTTAGTTTATCCATAGAAATTTCGTGTTTATTGGTTGTGGTTATCGCACGAATAACTTGTTTGGCATTAAAAGCATCATCTAAATAAAGCCTTAGTTGATCAATACCATCACCCTTACGGCGCAATAATTTAGCGCCATATTTGCTATGCACATATACCATTGCATCATCAACTTGTGAGCCGACATCAAAAATTCCGCTTACAACAAACTTACGCTGCACAGGTATTCTCCCCATAGGCGTAAAAATGGTCTTATTTGGTAAAACAAGGCGAACAGTATCTTGTATTGTTACTTTTAATTTTCTTGCTAACGATTGACCAATAACAATGCTATAAGGGCGCTCAGATAAGCTTTCCAAAGAGCCCGTGACCATATTATTACTAATAATATTATTCCGCTCAAATTCAGGAATAATCCCTTGTAATAAAACGCCTTGTAAGTTTTTTGATGATTGAATAAGCGCTTCGCTGCTCAAAAAAGGCGTCACCTGTTCAACATGTTTTTGTTGCAACAATTGCTCTCTTAAATCAGGCCATGCGGTAAAACTTTCTTTCTTTGAATCATTAAATTCTTGAGAAACAACTTTTTTCGAAACAATAACGTGCGGCACAATGCCTAAGATACGTTTCTTTAACTCTCCTTCAAAGCCATTCATTACTGACACAACAGTAATCAATGAGGCAACGCCAAGCAAAATGCCAACGGTAGAGAAAAAAGTAATGAAGGAGATAAAGCCTGTGCGATTTTTGCTGCGGCTATAACGTAAACCAATGAATAGGCTAACAGGTTGAAACATTTAATATTCTTGTAAAAAATAGAGAAGAAAAAATAGGTTAGTAAGCATAACACAGCCAACATACCCAAACCACTTCAAGATGCGAGTTTCAGGACGACTGAGCGAATCATGAGCAAGGCGCATCTTTTTATTAATGGTTGTTCCCTTAAAAACAGATGCAACAATGAACATGGTTTGCTCAGCCTTCCCCAAAGGGCTGGTTTAGAAACGTTTTATGCCGCGTTATTGATGTTGACAAGGGACTACCATTTTCTTCAATCAATGCCTTGCCTAAATACTTTTCTAATTCCAGCTGAACCCTGCATATTTAGGTGGCTTGGGTATAAAAATTTAATGTTTTTGTTAAGGCAAAAATGTAATAAAAGATATTTAAATACGCCAACATCTGCTATAACTTTGTTAATCAATGAGATTTTACTAATACCAAGTGAAGCAATACAAAAGTGACAAGAATGAACAACGAAACAACAGAGCAAAAACTAGCTAAATATCATGAGTTTTTTTCAATTGAACATGAGTTTTCAATTAATATTTTACCTGTTGAAGCACATAAAGGTGCAAGCTATGAACAGTTTATAATTGACATGCCAACACCTTTTAAAATGGCTAGTGATATGTCAAGTATAGATCAAGCTGCATTGCGCCCCCTGCAAGCACTTTCTGGTGTTGCTGGTCAGTTAGTTGAATTTTTAAACCATCAATCAAAAAAAATAGATTTACTTATTGGTTATCTTTTAAGTCAACAAGATGAAGAAAAGCACAGATATCAAGGCTTAAAATTTGGTGGTGGCGGCTTGTTATTTACTGCCGATAAAGCTTTTGAGTTAGCACAACTATTAGAAATGAAAATTTTCCTACGAAATGAAAATTGTGCTGTGTATTGTTATGGTGAAGTGATTGAAGTAGAACAAGAGCATGACGCTTACTTACACAAAGTTATATTTCATTTTATCCGTGAAGATGACAGAGAAGTGTTAGTTCGCACGAGTTTGCACGAGCAATCTAAACAGCTTCAGGTGCTTGCTCAGCAAAGGAATCTGGAAGAAAAACGTTAACAATACATAAACGCTTTAGATCACACCAAATGACTCCATCAAAGCAAAGTCTACTTCTCTTGATGGAGATTTTAAAAAATCGACTAAACGCAAATACGATTTAAAGTGATATCAACTTCAGCAGAAGTTTGCTGCTGTTGATTAGCATGCTCCGCAACAGAAGCAAGTCCCTCATTAACATCTCGACTTAGTGACAAAACAGCCATCATATTGTCATTAATTGAAGCAGTTGAATTTTGTTGCTCTTGGGTGCCTTGTGCTATTTGTGAGGTTAAGTTGTCAACTTCTTCAAATGCTTGGCTAATTTGCTGTAGCGCGGTAACAACGTCTGCCGATTGAGATAAACTGTTCTGTGATAAACTTTGTCCTCGAGTTACTGCGGAAACAGCATTAGAAGTTTTCTCTTGTAAGCCTTCCACCATTGATTGAATTTCAACAGTAGCTTCTTGGGTTCTATGGGCTAGTGCTCTTACTTCATCGGCAACAACCGCAAAACCTCGACCTTGCTCTCCAGCACGTGCCGCTTCAATAGCAGCATTCAGTGCCAGTAAATTAGTTTGGTCTGCAATGCCACGAATAACATCTAACACTGAGCCAATACGAGCGCTCTCCTCTTTTAAAAGCTCTAAGTCATTTGCCATACTTTCTACTTCTTTGGCAAAAGATTCAATGGTGTTTCGGCTTGTATTCGATGATGAAATACCCTGGCTCAATGTTGTCATAACAACACTGGTGGTGTCGCTGACTTGATCAGCATTATTTGATAATACTGAAGAGGTACTGGCAACATCTTCAATTGATTGCGCCATTTGTTCAATTTGACTAACCGATTCGTCAACCGAGCTAACAGATTCTTTCATTTGCATTACAAGCTTATTTGAGCCTTGATTCAATAACTCTGATTCACTACGAATGTCACTAATCACCTCAGCTAAACCAACGATAAAGCTGCTCAATTCATTAGCAACATTACCAAAGTCATCTTCAATAGTATCAGTTAGTGGCTTTGATGGTGCTTGCTCTGTACTAACAACCAAATCTAAATAATTCTGCAAATTAGCTATACGAAGGGTTAGCTGCTTCGAAAAATAAATACTACTAAGAGCAACTTGTGTCGTAACAAGAGCAATTATAATCGCCAATACACTATATTTGCTTAACGTATCTGATGAAAATAAAATTGCTAAAGTGAATACAATACCCACAACAATCATAGGCAATAGAAGCTTTATACTTAAACGTTTATTCATAGTTTTCCCGAAAATAGTTATTATTATGCTAGTAAACTTTCTAGATCTGGTAGGATAAGTTACCTGTAAATAATTAGTTTTACTATTACTATTTAAATAAAATGATTAGGTGTTAATCTAATAAAGAGGATTTATGTCATCAAGTGAAATAATTTTAACTATTTTAGCTATAGGTATAATTATTGGAGGAGTTTTACTTTTAAAAAAATCTGCAAAAAAATTCGATTTAACGCCTGATCAGCTAAATGAAATTAAGAAGCGCAATGAAAATTTAGATAAAGAAGATAGAGAAAGCTAATTACGATACAAGGTTTTAATTAAGTGATAGCCAAATTTTGTCTTTATTGGCCCATGTACTTTTAATAACTCTTTTTTAAACACAACATCATCAAAAGCTTTCACCATTTGACCTCGACGAAACTCACCTAAATCTCCGCCTTTCTTTTTTGATGGGCAAATTGAAAACTTTTTAGCCAGTTGTGCAAAATCAGCTCCGTTGTCTAATTTTGACTTCAGCTCTAGGGCTTGTTTTTCAGTTTTTACTAAAATATGAATTGCTGCTGCCGTTGCCATAATCTTTCTCATATAAAAATTCTAATTAAAAGTATTATACCGAGATATTAATCTACTGGTAATACCATAAATTACTTTTACTTATTTCATTATTGACATAAAATGTCATCAACTACTTTAACGTAATATATAATCCATACATATGAGTACAATAAAACATTTATTTGAAAACAATAAACAGTGGGCTGATAAAATAACAGCAGAAAATCCTGATTTTTTCAAAAACCTTTCTGATCAACAATCGCCACAATATTTATGGATAGGTTGTTCAGACTCTCGCGTACCTGCCAATGAATTATTAGGCATGCAGCCTGGAGAAGTATTTGTTCACCGCAATATTGCAAATCAAGTAATTCATACTGATCTTAACTGTTTATCAGTAATCCAGTTTGCGGTAGATATTTTAAAAGTAAAAGACATTATTGTTTGTGGACATTACTGTTGTGGTGGTGTTAGTGCTGCTTTTCACGATGAAAGCCACGGTTTAATTGATAATTGGCTTCGCCATATACAAGATGTTTATCGTTTTAATCAGAAAAAATTAAATGCTGTTGCAGATGAAACTGAGCGTATGAATTTGTTATGTGAACTTAATGTTATTGAGCAAGTGGCCAACGTATGTAACACCACAGTATTACGCAATGCTTGGCTTGCTAAGCAAAATGTAACCGTACATGGCTTAGTTTATAATTTACATGACGGTATATTGAAAGATTTAGATGTATCTGTGAGTAGCAACGAGTAAAAAAGAGAAGTTACGGGTGCCGAGTTGCGAAACACCTTACTTCGCAACTCGAAACTATTAAACTCAAAACTATAAAACACCACGTTCCATTTGGTTTAATTCAATTGACTTGAACAATGTTGAGAAGTTACCTTCGCCAAAACCTTGATCGTTTACTCTCTGGATCATCTCAATAAAGATAGGACCAAATAAATTCTTGGTGAATATTTGCAACAAATAAGCATTCTCAGCTTGGCTATCCACCAAAATTTGATGTTCTTTAATTTTCTCTTTATCTTCTTTAACCCAAGGTACGCGATCAAAAATTTCATCATAGTATTCAGGTACAATGTGAAGTGTATCAACAATATCACGATCTAACTTATCCAGTGAGCCAACTAAATCGTCAGTAATAAAGGCTAAATGTTGTACACCTGGACCATTATACTCTTCTAAATATTCATCAATTTGATTATCTTTACTACCTTTACCTTCATTGATAGGAATACAGAATTTTCCACAAGGTGATTGCAAAGCATAAGAAATCAACGCTGTTTTAATACCTTTAATGTCAAAATAACGTACTTCAGTAAAGCCAAAGACTTCTTTATAAAAATCAGCCCACTTATGCATAGTGCCTTGGTAAACATTATTAGTTAAATGATCGACCGCTAAAAAGCCTTTATCTTCTACAAGTACAGGTACATCATGCGCATCGAAATCTGTATCATAAATAGCGCCCTTATTTTTACCCTCCTCTTTAAAGTGGTCAATGAAATAAATTAAGCTATCGCCAATACCAAAAATGGCAGGGTAAGGGAGTTTATTCTCTTCATTTTCAGCTGACTTTGCACCACGTTTTATTGCTTGTTCAAAGGCAAAATCTGCATCTTCAACACGCCAGCCCATTGAACAAATAGCAGGACCATGACTTTTAGCAAATTCTTTTGAAAAACCCTTTGTTTCTCTATTAAGTAGAAAGTGAATATCATTTTGGTTGAAATAATCAATATCGCGTCCTTTAAACTTTTTAGTTTTTGAAAAACCAAAACCATAAAAAGCCTGTTCCATAAAATCAGAATCGGGGCTAGCATATTCGGTAAATTCAATGCCACATAGTTTTAACGGGTTATTCTTTGCAGGTGTCGCGTCTGTCATTTTATCATCTCTTATAGCTGAAATTTTCACACCTCAAAAAACGAGATGTTCATTGTAATAACTTCATTATCTAGAGGATTCAGTAATTACGAAAGGTTCCGCTCGATGGAGCTAGCAAGGCATATGTAAATGAATATGTACGTTTAATTCCATAAAAATTGAACAGATGGAAAGCAAACCTATACACTGGCTAGTAGCAAGATGTATTCAATTATTTACAGGCAAGAAAAAAGTCGCTAAAAAGCTATTGCCGTTCACTTAAGGTAAGCGGCATTGACCAATGAGCAGTTTATTTTATCCCTTTGAAATATCTTCCCCGTTTAGTAATACGGAGGTGAATTTTTCTACAATCCTCTATATGCATTACTTATAAAGGATTTTAGTAAGGCATATTTTGAAAAAGTCTTTTAGGTGTTAAAGTGCGCTTTATTTAAATTTGAAAAAACATTAAGTAACCACTATATTTGTAAGGATACTTATCAAGGAAGATTATTATGGAAATTGAAGAAATTGAACGTCTAAATTCCCTTTCAGAAAAAGCAATGTTAGAAATTGCGACACACGATGAACTTAAAGAGTTGAAACGACTACTAACCATTTGGAATGAGTCAACAGAATATAATTTGATTCAGGGTTTTTATAGGCCTAATTCAATAGATATGTAATTTTAATTATTGCTTTTTTGTGCCATTGCTGACTTTAACACTAATTTTTTGCCATATATTTTTCTAATGAGCTAGTCGTGTCATATTACTGAGAAGTCTCAGTAATAAGCTGTTAGAGTTTTGTCATCTACATTGGCGAATAATTAGTTTGGCACTTTAAAGGAATAAATTCATGTGCAATAAAAATAAATATCTGTTAACTGTATATCTTTTTGTCTCTATATTGAGTGGATGTAGCTCAAGCTCTTCACTCCAAAACAATGATAAGGTACCTACTTCAAAAGACAATTCTGATGAATGTAGGAAAATTGATCCTTTAAATACATCATTATTAACATCGGGAGTTGTAGGCTTAGCTACTTTAAACCCTATTGCTACTCTTATTATTGGTGGCGCAACATATTTTACTGTAGACAGTGGAGTTTTCGACTGCGATAAGAGTGAATAATAAAACTCAATCAGCCACTAAAGCAGGACAAATAACAGTGGATTTGCAGCTATAATTACGATGAATATAATGGAGGCGTTTATGTCAAATTCAAAAGTATTTTATTTGATTTTAATCTTTTTAATTAGTGGGTGTACATCAAACTCAAAGTTAAATCAAAGAGCTGATAATAATGATAAAGCTAAAACTTATTACGAATCTATAGGTCAACCTCAAGTAGCAGATCAAATAAGTAGAGAAGCGCAGGGGAAAAATAAAGGTTCATCTTTACTTGGTGCTGTCCTTTCTGAAGCCGCAGGAGTAATACAAAGTGATGAGGCATCATCAAAGTGTGAACAGGGACATGTTGACGACAGGGACAATTGCCGTAAAAGGAATAAAGAACAAGTGGAAGCGCTTAATAAATCAATAAAAAAACATACTGATAAATAGTCCATTTAAGTCATTACAGCAGGACAAAAAATAGTTGGCTTTTGCTCCTTCGTCGCTGATTTTAGCCAACAATTTTTTGCCTGTGAAATAGGCGTTGGTAAAGGAGTATTTTATGAAAGTATGGATGTTATCTCTAGTATTAGTTATATCTGCGTGTACATATTCAGGTGGAGGTAGCGCACTGAATCAGCAAGATTGCTCTCAGGTAAAGAGAGAATGTGTGAGCGGAGTCTATAGTGAATGGTTTCAAGATAATAATGACCTAGCTTGTACTTGCTCTGGATAATAATTAATTTACATATAACAAGGTAATCAAGCGGAAAATTTCCAGTTGGCTCACACTTCGAGCAATATAGCCAAACTACAAATTTCCGCTTATTATAGCGTTAGACTTCTGCGGAGAAAGTATGTGTTGTAAAATTGTAGCTGTACTATTTTTCAGTCTGTTCAGTACCATTAATATGGCTGATTCTGTATCTATCACTGTCAAACCTGAAAAGGGGTTGTCAGGTACAACATCGCTTACTATTCACGGTGATGGCAATATCACTATATTAATATACGAAAGTGCAGTTAAAATTAGTGAAATCACTATCAACATAAGTTCTAACGATAGTCATTTATTGCACTTGAAAACTATAAATGCAATTTCTGAATATTTTAATCAAGATAGTTACGAATATCTAAAGGCATATTCATTCACGACACCTCTGGCGCATACTGTAGATGGTGTTACCAAAAACATTTCTAGTAAACGACTAAATAAAGAAACCGTGGATGTACTCCATAAATTAGCCACGCTTGTACCTGAGGATGTTCTTCAATATGTGAAATCTGAAATCTAATAAGGCGTTTAAACGGACAAATGACAGTTGGCTTTTGTTCGAATCTCACATATTTTAGCCAACTATTATTAGCTGCTTAACGTAGCGTTATATTTTTTGAATATGCGACGACGATATACTTTATTTGATTGGATATTTGTAATTGGCATGCTGCTTGTGTGTATCTCAATGTTTCTAGCTATTGCCGTGAAAAAACATCCTGACTGGGGAGATATTAGTATTTTTTCTGGAGTGTGGCTTATTATTTCATTTATCATAATGACTGGAATGATTGGCGCGAGTAGTGGAATTCCAAAAAATGAAGTTAGGGTAGCCAAAGTGCCAGCGCTTATAGTTTTTATATTAGCAGGGTTATTATTCATTACGGGAGCGCTGTTAGGTGGCCAAATATAACAATACGTGCAAAGAATGACTCTATGGTATCTTTTGGGTACTTAATTTTTATATTTATCTTTATCTTTAACACTGGAAAGTTAAAGCCTTGAAGGGAAATTACAAGCAAAAAAAAAGGCGCTCTAAAGCGCCTTTTACATGATTATCTATCAAGTAAGTATTAGTTATGACGTTGTGAACGCTCATTGCGACGACGTGGCGCTTGTTTAACTACTTGCTCTTCAGAAGTAGTAATAGCAAGTGGTTGACGACGTACACGTACACCTTTTAACTGCTTAAATAAGTCAGCTGGAATACCCTTAGGTAATTGAACAAAGCTGTGTTTGTCATGCAAGTTAATTGCGCCAATGTAACTACTATCTAGTGATATTTCATTAGCAATAGCGCCAACAATATCACCTGGACGAGCGCCATGCTCTTTACCAACTTCTAGACGGTAAGTCTGCCAATCAACATCATTGCGATCTACTTTTGCCTTACGCGGTCTTTCATCACGTGAACCACGTTGACCATTACGATCGCCTCGGCTGTCTGCACGCGAGTCACGACGAGAATCTCTACCACGATCATTTCTATCACGGCCGTTACGCTCACCTCGGCTGTCTGCACGAGAATCACGACGTGGCTTAGGATCTTCTTTTGGTTGTAATGGCTGTTTTAACTGTTTTTGGAATAACAAAGCAGCAGCTAAATCAATCATCGACATTTCCGATTCACTTGCCATCGCTTCAACAATTTCGCGCATGCTTGTTAAGTCTTTCGCTTCAACAATACCCGCTATTTCATCACGAGCACGTTCAATACGCTTTTTACCAAGTTCTTGTATATTTGGTAATTCATACATATTCACTGTGCCAGAAGTTAAACGCTCATAGTGACGTATTGAATACATTTCGCGTGGACGAACAAAGGCAATTGACATACCCTCACGACCAGCACGACCTGTACGACCAATACGGTGAACATAAGCTTCATGATCTCCTGGTAAGTCATAATTTATTACTAAAGAAATACGAGGAATATCTAAACCACGGGCAACAACATCAGTTGCTACTAGGATAGACGATTTACCTGATTTCATTTGATCGATACATCGTTCACGCTGTGCTTGGTTCAAATCACCATTAAGTGCTAATGCAGGATAACCAGCACGCTCTAATTTTTCAGCAACATCAACAGTATCGTTACGAGTACGCACAAAAATAATCATCGCATCATAATCAACAATTTCAGCAATACGCTCTAAAGCGGTCATTTTAGTAATGCCACTTACTTTCCAAGCATATTGAGCAATGTTAGCTTTGGCTTTTTTAACTGCAGCAATTTTAATGTGTTCAGGATCTTTTAAGAAACGGTTAGCTATTTTACGAATAGCTGGTGGCATAGTTGCAGAAAACAAACACATTTGCGTAGTTTCAGGTAAGTGATCCAAAATCCATTGAATATCTTCCAAAAAGCCCATGTTTAACATTTCATCAGCTTCGTCAAGTACACATACCTTTAAGTCACCTAACTTAAGGCTTTTACGACGTAAATGGTCCATTAAACGACCTGGCGTACCAACAACAACTTGCGCACCACGCTCTAATTGTTGAAATTGTGGTCCGTAAGATTGACCACCATATAAAGTAGCAACACGTAAACCTTTCATGTTTTTACCGAAAGATTCAATAGCTTCAGCTACTTGCATAGCTAATTCACGCGTTGGCGCTAATACCATTAATTGTGGTTTTTTAATTGATGTATCAATTTTTGCTAAAGCAGGTAGACCAAAGGCAGCAGTTTTACCTGTACCTGTTTGTGCTTCACCTAAAACGTCTTTTCCCGCTAATAAAGGTGGAATAGTTTGGGCTTGAATATCTGTAGCAGAAGTAAAGCCTATTGAAGTAATAGCAGTTAATAAATTTGTCGGTAAACCTAAAGTATCAAAACCTACTGCATCTTTAGCTGAGTCATTGTTTTGGGTATTACTTGAAGTTGTGTTTTGTTCTGTCATTTTAATTTCATTCTCATAAGGCAGGTGTTGAGAGAATCTCTAATAAAAAAAAGCTAACAAAAAATAAACAGCAAAAAATAGCTCACCTTCACACATAACAACTGTTATGGAAAGTGTTCTGAATTGAATAAATTTTAAATTGCTAAGTCTTAAACCTGCGTACATCATACGAGGAAACCACCAGGAAGACTTAAAGCGCATAGCGTATTATCACGCTATATTTCTGCTGAAAACGAAATGTTCAGCTGGGCAAGTCTATTGGGCGGAAAACCCCTACTCATTTTCGATGGACTTATTGTTTTAGTTTCTGAGCATTACGCTCTATAAACATAAATCAATAAGCGGTGCACTATTCATTAACTACGAAGTGCTAACTTTCATTTTGTGATCTTACTCTGTAAAATCAACATCCCTTCATCGAGGCGCGCATTATACATAAACCATACCAGTTTGCAAGCAGTTTATAATAAATCAGCTAAGAAACTAGTTAATAAAACTAATTTGTCAGCTACTTTATAAGATACTCAGCATGTTTTTTATCTGCAGTTAATATGTGGCTTGGAAACCATAATTTAAGCATAGTCATTAACTCTTTTAGCTGAGTTTGATTACAATGCTGAACTTTTTTCTGCCAATCTAGAATCTCTTTATGTAATAACAAATGACTTTGTTGGTGTTCTTCAAAATCAGGACACTGGTTTTCTTTAAGTAACTTTTCTTCATAAGCAAAATGCTGACGAGTGTAACTAACTAACTCATCAACGATAGGTGAAAACTGTTCATAGCTCCCCCCTTTATTTACTACCTTATCTATATTATTGATCAAATTCATTAAATGCTTATGTTGTCGATCTACTTCATCAATTCCAACACTAAATTTTTCACTCCAACAGAGTAAAGGTGCAAAAAAATCATCTCCACCAGCTTTCAGTAGGCTAGTAAACTTTGCTTCCAAATCAAAAGGAAGTTCTATTTGCTTCATAATGGTTCTGTGCATCCAAGCTAAACAAATAAAAGAAACTACGAACATAAACATCCATGCACTAGTCCACAACCCTGTCCATTCGAGTAAATAACCAAAAATAATAGGACAAACAAAACCACCTAATCCGCCAAGCACGCCAACCATACCGCCAACAACACCAACCTCTTCAGGAAAATAATCTGGAATATGCTTATAAACAGCCGCTTTACCTATTCCCCAAATGCTACCTAAAAAAACCACCATCACTGCAAATATCCAGACATTGGCTTGAAAATATATCCGAGTAACGCCCTTAGCTAATAGTTCTTTTTTGTTAATTTCTTGACCAACAGTCACCACGCTTTCTTGCCAACTTTCTTTGGTGGGAAACACTAACATTTGTTCTTCAAGTTCTTCAAAGCCGTGTGTTTTAACTTTTAATTGATACACCCTATCGTCAACCACTATGGCACTACCACTCACCTGAGTTACGGTACCTGAAGCTTTTGCCATAATACCTTGCCCAGTAGAGTACACCTCCATTTTAGGCACAGACAAAGCCATGGTAATTATGACCGATGATGCCAAAACCCAGTACATAACTTTACGGGCACCAATTTTATCAGACATCCAGCCACCAGCTGCGCGAATAATCCCTGATGGAAAGCTAAATAAAGCAGCTAAAATACCTGCGGTAACTAGCGGCATATAATAAACATTAACAAAATACGGTACTAACCACTGAGAAAAGGCAACAAAACAGCCAAATACTAAAAAATAATATAAACCAAAGCGCCAAACACGAATATTTTTTAAGGGGATAAGCATTTCACGAACGGGTTTAGCATGGGTAGCTGGCTTTTTATTCGTAGTAAAAACTACAAAAATAATGCCCATAACAATAAGTAGGCCTGCATACATTATCGGTAAGTCACGCCACCCATCAATATTTACGCCATTATCAGTTAGTGAGTTAAGCATTGTTGGCGCAAATAGCGTAGTAATTGCTGCCCCCGCATTGCCTGCGCCAAAAATCCCTAAAGCCATCCCCTGCTTTTCTCTTGGGTACCAAACTGAAGTAAAAGCAATGCCAATAGAAAAACTAGCACCCGCCAAACCAAAACCAAAACTACAGGCTGCGAAATACCAAAAGCTATCAGCATAAGAGAGTAAATACATTGGAATAGCACAGAAAAATAGCAAAGCGGCGAAAATAGGTTTACCGCCAAATTTATCCGTTAAAATACCCGCAGGCAGTCGAAATATTGCACCGGTTAAAACAGGAATCCCCATTAACCAACCAATTTCTACAGGCCCCCAATTATAAATTTGGTTAGAGGCTAAATAAGTCACTAAAACACCATTTAGCATCCACACGGCAAAACAAACAGTAAAAGCAAAGGTGTTAATAAAAAGCATTTTGTGTGATTGAAAAGTCGCTTTTTCTTGCATAGTACTGTCTCTTATTATTTGAATTTACTGATTAAAACACTTGTGACAACAAATCTGGATAAACACCCAATATTATACCCGCTAAAATAAACACTATTACTGAAATACTCATCATAGGTGTTAACTTAGCACCAACAGCAGGATAAATTAAACTACTGTTTTTTTCTTCGCTTACATCACTAAATAAAGTAAAAACAATTCGCAAATAATAAAAAAGCCCTATACCGCTGCCAACGATTAATGCTGCGATTAACCACCACTGCTGTGCTTGTACAGCAACATTGAGCAAATAAAATTTACCAATAAAGCCTGCCGTTAATGGAATACCTGCCAAGCTTAAAATAGCCACAATAATTAACAATGCTAACAAACGATTTTTCCAAAACATCCCCTGCCAATCATTAATATTCTGTTCTATATCTTCATGATTATATTCAGTAAACTGCAAAACAATAAACAACGACACTGTTGCTAATACATAAGCAGCTAAATAAAATAGTGCACTTTGCCAAGCTAAAGTGACACTTTGTGGGGAAATGATCATTAGCACAATAAGTAAATACCCCATATGCGCAATCGAAGAATAAGCTAACAATCGTTTAATATTCTGTTGCTTTAACGCTAAAACATTCCCTATAAGCATTGATAAAATGGCAAGTATACTGATTAAATGTAGCGTACTTAAAACACTATCATTATTAACAATAAGTGATGATTGACTAAACCAAAACTTCATTAATACCACAAACATAGCGATTTTTGATACCGTCGCAAGTAATAAAGTCACTGGCGTTGGCGCACCTTGATAAACATCAGGTGTCCACAAATGGAAGGGAGCAAGTGATAACTTAAAAGCAACACCAACAAGGAAAAGTAAAATACCTGAAGAATAAAAAAAACTATATATAGGCTCTGCTTCAACAGCAAAACTTAAGCTCCCACTTTGGCTATAAATAAACGCTATACCTAACAGCATAAAACTTGAAGCACTAGCACTTAAAATAAGATATTTAAAAGAGCTTTCAACACTGTATTGACTATCTCGGCTGTAACCGACCATTCCTACAAGTGCAATACTGAGTAATTCAAAGCCCAAAAACAATGCAGCAAAGTGATCACTCATCACTAAAACACCTGCACCTAACACCACAAGTTGCAGTAATATGAAAAACTCATCATGTACTTCAACTGAGTGAGTTAACCATGTTGAGCTTAATAAACCAACCGCAATGCTTGCCACTAATATCAATATAAAGGCAAAATTACCATAGTTATCAACCTTCATTAATATTGTTACTTGTACTTCGTCAGTTAAATTCATCACTAAAGAAATACTGGCTAACAAAGCGCAAACAAATATCGCCAGAGTAAAGGTTAAAATCATTTTTTGCGAGCGGCGCCACGCTATTAACAGCAGTGAAAGAACAGAGCCAAAAGCAATAATCAATAACGGCGATAAACTTTGCAACATCAACTGAGTCATATTATTGCCCTCCTGCTGTGCTAGTTATTGCTAATCTCAGATCGGAATCTTGAAAGAAAGTTAGGACTAGGTTGGGATAAAATCCAATAATAATCAGCAAGGCAAGTAAAGAAGAAAACACCAGCAACTCCCGTTTTGATAAATCATTGATCTTATTTTCTCCTTTTTGATGCTGTCCTTTACTTTCCCCCTGTCTCTTACCTTGCTCTTTACCTTGGAAAGCACTTTGAAATAACACCATGCCATAAATAGCGGAGCCAACCAAACCAAAAGCAGCGAGAATAGTCATCAACGGAAAACGTTGATAAGCGCCAACTAAAGAGAAGAATTCAGCAACAAAATTAGCAAGCCCCGGTAACCCAAAAGCTGCTGCAGTAAAAGCTAAAGCAAATCCACCCATTCGTGGTGCACTTTGCCAAAAACCTCCCATATTACTCAAATCACGAGAATGAATTCGGCTATAAACCATACCAGCCAATGCAAATAATGCAGCGCTGCTTAAACCATGGGCAACTAAAGTTAATACAGCTCCTTGGTAGGCAATCGCATTAAAAGAAAACAACGCCAACATAACAAAACCCATGTGACTAATACTGCTGTACGCAACTAAACGTTTAAAATCTTGTTGAGCAAAAGCCATTTTTGCCCCATATAAAATACTCACCACACCTAATGTTGCCGCCACAGGAGCAAAATCCATACTAGCTTGTGGAAATAGATGGATTACAAAACGAATTAAACCATAAGCGCCTGTTTTTAATAATACTCCCGCAAGTAAAACACTACCGGCTGTTGGCGCTTGAGTGTGAGCATCAGGCAACCAAGAATGTACGGGAACAGAAGGAAGTTTGACCGCAAAAGCAATAAAGAAACCCAGCATTAAGTAAAAACTTATCGATGCGGGTAAATCAAGCGTTAACCAGTCTTGATAAAAAAAGCTAACTTGTTCTGTTTGCTGAAAATGTATCGAAGCCATCGCAATGATTGCCACTAACATTAATAAGCCACTAACTTGAGTAAAGATGAAAAACTTAATGGCAGCAAAGTGTTTGTTTTCATGTCCCCAAATAGCTATCAGTGCAGTCATTGGTAATAACATCACTTCCCAAAAAAAGAAAAACAAAAACATATCAACAGCGGTGAATACACCAATAACACCTGCAAAAGAAGCAAGTAAATTAAAATAGTAAAAACCTGTTTTAGTTTGAATTTCTTGCCAAGAAACTAATATACAAATAATGGCTAAGAATAAAGTTAACAACACTAACACTATACTTAAATAATCAAGTGCTAAGGCATACTCAATATTAAAACTATCTATCCAAGATAAACGAACTAAAACCTGCAACGAACTAAAATCAAGCCCTGTTGCTGTAATTGATATAACGAAATAGAGACCAACAACGAGCACAGTCAGCAATGCTAACCAACGAGCACTTTGCGCTTTGAATCCCTCAGCGTACCAAGCTAAAGCACCACCAATAAGTAAGCTACACATAACTAAAGTTATATTCATTAACTTGCCTCCAGTGATAAATATTCAATACCAAGATTTAGTAATAACAACGCAGTAGCTAAACCAATGGCTGCCGCATACCATCGTATCTTTCCTGTTTGACTGCTTTTAAATACATCATGACAAATATCAACATACCAAGCGTTAAGCATGATCAGTTGATCAAAAAAATCTCTACGATTTAACCTTGCTAAATAACAATATGGTTTCACTAATAACACATCATAAAGTTGATCGAAGCCTAAACCTTGGCGACAAAACATCACTAGAGCACTCGGTTTATCTTGAAATACTACGTTGTTTGAGTTGCCATGGTTTGAGTTACGGTAGTCTGAAAAATAAAACCAAGAAAAAATAATACCAACAAAAGGTGTAGCAATAGCAACACTATGCAGCCAATGAGGCTCATTCAAATTTGAGGGTGAATTGCTAGGGAAAACAACTAACAAACTAATATCAAGGGTATTGGCAAATATGCCGCCAATAATTGATAACACTGCTAGGGCAATTAGGGATAATTTTAACAACTTACTTGATGATGGCTGCAATTCATGATCAAAACGCCTTTCTCCCAAAAATGCTAAAAAGAATAATCGGCAACTATAAATACTGGTTAATAACGCGCCAAAAATAGCGCAATACCACAACAGTGGTCCAGCGGTATTAGACGACCAAAGCTGGGCAATAATCGCTTCTTTTGAGAAAAACCCTGAGCTGCCTGGCAGCGCCATTAAACAAACCAAACCAATAGCAAATAACGCAGTTTCAAAAGGCAAACGTTTTAACAAACCGCCCATTTTGAAAAGGTTCTGCTGGTGATGCAGCGCAAGAATAATAGCGCCTGCAGTTAAAAATAATAACGCCTTAAAAAAAGCATGAGTCATTAAGTGAAAAACACCGGCAGAAAAAGCTCCTGCTCCTAATGACAACATCATATAACCAATTTGGCTCATGGTTGAATAAGCCAACACCCGCTTAATATCATTTTGAGCAAGTGCGGCAACGCCAGCGAGTAATAAAGTTGATGCACCTAGCCAAGCGACATAATTCATTACTTCAGGCGCAAGTAAGAATATGCCATTCATACGCGCAATTAAATAAACGCCTGCTGTTACCATAGTTGCCGCATGAATTAGCGCACTCACTGGCGTTGGTCCTGCCATGGCATCTGGCAGCCAAGTTTGCAGTGGTAATTGTGCAGACTTTCCTACCGCACCACCCAGTAATAACAAAGCTATCCAGTAAGGGGGTTCATCTCCTACAATCCATAAGGTGCTAGCACTTTCACTTAAATCATTAATGTTTAACTGACCAAGTTCTTTAAACAGCATAAATAGCCCTATTGCCATCGCTGTATCACCCACACGGGTTACAATAAAAGCCTTTCTTGCTGCCAATACATTGGCTCTTTCTTTATACCAAAAGCCAATTAATAAGAAACTACACAGCCCTACACCTTCCCAACCTAAATACAGCAACACTAAATTATCAGCTAAAACCAAAATCAACATAGCGACAATAAACAAATTCATATAAGCCATAAAACGAGTGAAGTTTTCATCATCTTTCATGTAAGCGGCGGCAAACATATGGATCAACAAGCCAATACCTGTGACTACTGAGATCATCACCGCAGAAAGGCCATCAAGATAAAAGCTCATATTAATTTGTGCTGATGAACTTTCCGTTAGACTTAACTCAAACCAATTCCATAAATGAACGGTTAAGACAGGTGACTGTGAAGAAAGCTGATTAATAACAATAAAACTAGATATTGTGCTTAACGCCATAGCGCCAACACTAAGCGTTGATGCTATATGCCAAGACAAGCGTTTGCCAAAAGCAATAAGCAATAAAAAACTAATTAAAGGGTAAAAGGGTAGTGAAGCTAACAGCATTTCAGTTATAGAGTGAGTCATCACTTACCCCTTTAACTTGCTAAGCAAGTCAATATCTAGGGATTTAAAGCGACGCTGCATTTGAATTAACAACGCCAAACCAACAGCAACTTCCGCTGCAGCTAAAGTCAAAACAAGAACAAACATGACCTGACCGTCAGCTTGTTGCCACGCACTACCGGCACCAATAAATGCGACACCAACCGCATTGAGCATCACTTCTAAACTCATTAATATAAACAAGGTGTTTTTTCGAGCGATAATACCAACAAAGCCAATGGTAAATAAAATACTCGCCAATATTAAAACATGACTTAACGGAATTTCGCTCATGAGTGCCCTCCTGTTTCTTTTTGCTTGTCTAAACCTTCCTGACCTATACTAATGCCCTCAGATTTCGCGAAATGATACCCCGCGATCAAACCTGCAAGCAGTAAAAAAGAAGCAATCTCTACTGCCAACAAATAGGGACCGTACAGTAAAATACCAACCTGCTTGGCATCGATAATATTTGAAGTTAATTTCTCTTGTACCAAAGAGCTATCAATAGCAAATATCAATTCACTCAGTAGTAAAATAGCAATAAGGCTCGGTCCAAACCAAAGGTTGATGTTACTTAGTTTGAATGAATGTGACAGTGGAGCATTAAGTGTTTCATCTTGCCCAAGACCAAACATCATAATGGCAAAAACAAATAAGACTAAGATAGCACCGGCATAAACAATGACCTCTAAACCCGCTGCAAAAGGCGCACCCATTAAATAAAAACAAACGGCCACGGCTAACAAAGAAACCACCAAGTAAAGTAAAGCATGAACGGTATTTTTTCCTGTTATTACTTTTAAACTGGCAACAATGGCCAGAGCAGCAGCAAAATAAAACATTAACTGCAAAGTATTTAATCCCATAATCAAATTACCTGTAGAAAGATTCATGGCATCAACCCCTTTAAATCAACAGGCGGTTTTTCTTGGTTCGCATCACCTTTAGCTTTACGTTCACCTTTAATATTGACCTCAATACCACTGTGGCGATAAAAACTATAATCTGGATATTTACCAACACCCTTAATCAGTAAGTGCTCTTTCTCATAGACTAGGTTTTGCCTGTCATATTCTGCTAATTCAACATCAGGGGTTAGTTGAATAGCATAAGTAGGGCAAGCTTCTTCACAAAAACCACAAAGAATACAGCGGGAAAAATTAACACGAAAAAAATCAGCCCGTTTTCTGCCATCATCATCAATAGTTTGTTGCAAAGCGATACAATCAACAGGACAAGCAGCAGCACATAAGTTACAACCAACACATCGCTCCTCTCCATCAGGATCTCGCGTTAGTACAATACGGCCACGATACCTAGGTGCCAAGTAAGGCTTTTGCTCTGGGTATTCAACCGTATCAGCTTTAGTAAAGGTATGCTTAAGCACTAAAGCCATCGTTCTTAATTGACTAATAATCATATCAACGGCCGTACTTAGCCCGTTTGATTTTTTCCCTTGATTATGTGATTTATGCTTAGAATCAGCCATAAAACCCTCCCAATTTTAATGCAGCAGTAGCTAATAAATTTATTAATGCTAAAGGCAGCATATATTTCCAGCCAAAAATAAGTAATTGATCAAATCGAGGGCGAGGCAGTGAAGTACGTAACAAAATAAAGAAAAAAACAAAGAAAAGTATTTTTAAAATAAACCAGACTAGCGGTGGTAACCATGAATCTAAGGGCTCAGGCATCAACCAACCACCAAAAAACAACACCACACACATAGCCGAAATTAGCGTGACACTTAAATATTCGCCAAGGAAAAACAAGGCAAATTTCAAACCTGAATACTCGGTGTGAAAACCTGCGGTTAGCTCGGTTTCAGCTTCAGGCAAATCAAAGGGCAAACGGTGGCTTTCAGCAATGCCGGCAATTAAAAAAATAATAAAGCCCAAAAACTGTGTTTGAATAAGCCAACCACTTTCTTGAGCAAGTACAATTTCACGTAAATTAAAACTGCCCGTTAATAGCACCACGCCCATCACGGACAATCCCATAAACACTTCATAACTGACCGTTTGTGCCGCAGCTCTCATGCCACCAAGCAAAGCATACTTCGAATTTGAAGCCCAACCTGCTAACACCACGCTATAAACGGCAAGAGAGGCCATAGCAAGAAAAAACAACAAACCGATGTTTAGATCTGACACTCCAATAGTCGGTGAAAAAGGAATGACCGCAAAACTCATTAGCACACAAACAGCGCCAATGACTGGAGCGATAGTAAAAACTATACGATCACTAAAAGGTGGAATCCAATCTTCTTTACCGAGAATTTTTAATAAATCTGCTAATGATTGTAAAATACCAAAAGGGCCAACACGATTAGGACCAAGCCTATCCTGCCAGATACCTATCATACGACGCTCAACCCACACCAACATAGCCGCTATTGGAATAAGTAGCGCAATGATAATCGTCATTTCTAGGAGCTTAAATAGAATTTCAACCATTTTTTTCTCCTATGTTTTTATTCTCACAAATACCAATACCATCAATGAAAGCAATCGGAATAGTTTGGTCTTGTTTTCTTAACCTTGCCAAAACATCAGTCTTTTCTTGTTGGGCTACTTGCTTTCTGTTTAACTCTATTTGCTGAAAATCAGCAGCTTCATCACTGGTTGCTTTACTAATTTTTTTCGCTGCAAGTGAAAAGTTGTTATGCAATAGCGGTAATTCAAACAAACTAACCAGTATAATATTTATCGAAAGTTTCTTATTTATCACCGCTTTAGCAAATATGTCTTGATCTTTAATATTAAGTTTTAAAATAGTTGAAGCTTGAATATTGTTTTGTTTGGCAAACTCAGCCGAAATTGAAACGGTATTGCCTGCAAACATAAGGATAAATTCAGGTAAATGTCTGGTTTGCTGCTCGGCTAAAAACCAAGGTAAATTTTGAATAAGTATTAATTCATCGGCTGATTTCTCCCCTCTTTCTTCCGATAAGACCGGCCACAAATTATTTAACTTATCAGCGACATCTTCATCTATTGATTCATCAAAATACACGGATAGAGTCAGATTTAATAAATTTTCATTCGCTGAACTTATTAGCTCACCGTTAATTTCTTGTTGATGTTGAAAAACTGACTGATTTGAATTCCATGCTGGCGACCAAGTATATGGCATATTGCTACTAGAGCTAGCATTAGCCCCTTCCATAGAATAATTTAAAATATCATTATGACTACTCTCAAGATAGGTTATCACTTCATGCACAGACTGATTTGCCATCATAGCAGTGCGACCGCTTGCTCGGTGAGTTTGCCTTGCAACACCTTCACTGGATTGTTTATTCTGCTGGCTGAGGCAAGTCAGAACTTGTAAAGCCCATGGCTCTCCACGTTTAGCAAAAAATGACTGTAGTTGACTTAGGTTATTGAAATTCACTTCTTGGAGATTAAAAAGGTGTTTTGCTAACAAACCAAGCCATTGCCAGTTTTCCATAATAGGTTTAACAGGAATATGCACTGAAGCAAAACGCTGTAATCGCCCTTGAAAGTTAACAAAATGACCATTACTTTCACTCACTGCAGCAACGGGCAAAATAATATCAGCAACTTTCGTCAATTCATTATTCGTATGATCAAGCACTATCATTGTTTTACAGTTGCGACGTAATTGTTGGCATTGCTCTTTACTCAATTGCGCCAAATCTTGCTCAAGAATCAGTAAGCTTGTTGGCTCTTCATTACTACTATCACAACGCTCAATAACCTGTTCAATAGATAAAACATTTTCATTAAGAAAGTGAAGGTTACCAACACTATTACATTCAGGCGCTACTATCGTTAATTCGGGTGAGAAACCATGAGACTTTTGTGATAAACAAGCCATTAGATCATCAATGGCTATCAATAGTTCAGGAGACTTTAACGTTAACCCTGTCACAATTAATGGCATTTTTGCTTGTGATAAAGTACGGGCAAGCAATAGCAAAAACATATCTTCAGTATTAGTACTTTTTGAAGTTGAACTTTCACTATCAACGTCGTCTGTTTCTAACGAAGGAGTTTCTGAATTTTCTTGCCCTCGTAGTGAGACGACAGTGCCGCTAATAGCAAAATCATCTTGTAACATTTGTGTTAAACGATTTACACAGCTAACTATTTGTTGTGGTGTTAAAATTAAAGCGCCATTGGCATTTTGATCAAATTCACTCGGTTGCGTCTGCAAAGTAAATAATGGTGTGCTCGTGTTTCCTGCATAGGTGCGTACAGCTGAGTCTTGCCAGTGCTTAACCCCAATACTATCCGCTTTATCTAATGCTGCATTTCTCAATACTTGTTTAATGGTTAATGCTAAACGCGGTGCTGTTTGCTCAACGACTTCGCCGATAATCAGTACTAAATCATGCTCTTTTTCACCATTACCGTGTTGCACCCTATTTTCTATACCCGCTAAACTTTGCTGTGGGTATTGAGCTAACAGCTGCTTATGCCTTAACGATAATTGCATTTCTTGATTGTTATAACCTAAAGAAAAATTATCTTTACCCACCAAGTATTTCAACAATCGATTTGCTTCAAAAGAAGCGCGAGCAGAGCCAATACCAATAATGTTATCACCTGCGTATTGACCCATAGCTTTGGCAAAACTTTTTTCATTAAATACGCCTACACATGGCTCACCTGCTTTAGTGTTTATGCCTTTAACGGTATTAATTCTATTGCTTGAATTAACAAAACCAAGTCCAAAGCGACCTCGATCACATAAGAAGTAACCATTAAGCTCATGATTGTAGCGATTCATCACCCGACGAACAGAGCCATAACGTTCGCCAATACTGGTGTTGCAACCTATGGAGCAATGAGCACACACTGACGGAGCTGATTGTAAATCCCATTTGCGGGTGTAATGAGCAGAAAATAGCTTATTAGTGAAAACGCCGGTTGGACACACTTCCACTAAGTTACCGCTAAATTGACTTTCCAATACACCATCTTTTTGTCTGCCAAAATATACCTGATTACGTGAGCCAAAAACGTCAAAATCTTTACCACCTGCGTAATCTTTATAAAAACGAACACAGCGATAACAGGTAATGCATCGATTCATTTCATGACCGACCAACTCTCCTAAATATTGATTGGTAAAGGTCCGTTTTTCACCTCGATATTGACGTGAGCTATGGCCTGTCATCACGGTCATATCTTGTAGGTGACATTCACCACCTTCTGCACAGACAGGACAGTCGTGAGGATGGTTAGTCATCATGGCGGCAATGACTTGTTCACGAAATTTTTCCGATGCATGATCCTTAAGACCAATACGCATACCATCAACCACAGGAGTCATACAAGACATCACCATACGACCCCGAGTATCGTTTTCATCCATATATTGAGTGACTGCACATTGGCGGCATGCACCTACTGAGCCCATAGAAGGGTGCCAACAAAAATAGGGTAAATTCAACTTATTAGACAATACGCCTGCCAATAAATTGTTATCAAGAGAAACTTGATAAGGCACATCATCAATATAGATGGTAACTTTTTTATTTCCTTCTTTATTCGCCATCATTAGTCACCCTTTGCTTGCTTAACTTGCTTTCATAGGGACAACAGCCCTGCTCAATATGCTGCTCAAAGTCTTCTTTAAAATATCGCATTGCACTTTTAAGTGGCTCAACGGCTCCTGGAGCTAAAGCACAATGGGTCTTTCCTAACCACATAAAATCACATAATTCATTTAATTGTGATAAATCTTCATGGCTACCTTTGCCTTGTTCAATACGTGTTAAAATTTCTACCGCCCATGGTGTACCATCTCGACATGGGGTACACCAACCACAAGACTCTTGCGCAAAAAACTGTAATAAATTTAAAACCATCGCAACCGGGCAATGTTTATCCCCCAGAACAATTAACCCGCCCGTACCCAAACGGCTCCCTGCTTTACCAATAGAGTCAAAATCCATAGGAGTATCAAGGTGTTCTTCAGTTAAAAAATCTGTCGATGCACCGCCTGGTAATAGCCCTTTTAAGTTCACGCCATCTTTCATACCGCCAGCATAATCATAAAGTAGCTCTCGAATGGTAACTCCCATGGGTAATTCCCAAACGCCTGGATTTTTTACTTGACCACAAGCCGCGTACAACTTGGTTCCGGGATCACTGTTAGGCGATAAGCCTTTAAACCAATCACTACCATGTTTCAAAATGTGCGGTAAATTACTTAAGGTTTCGACATTATTTACGACTGTTGGCTTACCAAATAAGCCACTAACTTGTGGAAATGGCGGCTTAGCTCTAGGGTTAGCACGCTTGCCTTCTAAAGCATTAATAAGCGCGGTTTCTTCGCCACAAATATAACGACCTGCACTGGTATGAAGATATAAATCTAGTTGATAGTCAGTGCCTTGAATATTTTCCCCTAACCAATTATTTTCATATGCTTGATCTATCGCTTTTTGTAAACGTTCAGCTGCAAGGAAATACTCCCCTCGTATAAATATATAAGCTTTATTAGCGCTAATGGTATAACTAGCAATGATCATTGCTTCAATAAGTTGATGCGGAACACCTTCTAAGAGATATCTGTCTTTAAAGGTGCCCGGTTCCATTTCATCTGCGTTGCATATTAAATAGCTATTTTCTTGGTTATGAGAGCCGATGTTAAAAGGAGAATCGTCTGGTAGCTTTTTCTCTTGCAATGCAGGTACACAACTCCACTTCATTCCTGTCGGAAAGCCGGCACCACCGCGTCCTTTCAAGCCAGAATCATTAACAAGATCTAATACGCCTTTTGGCGTTAATTCTGTTAGTGCCTTAGTAGCGCCCATATAACCACCGGCCTTTACATAACCATCAAAGTCAAGCGGCTGGTCAAGATTCACCAAATGGGACAATGGCTTAATTAACGCTTGGCTTAGCGCTTGTTCTAACCACTTTTTTTCTAGTTGAGAGTTATCTATTGGAGCCCCATCAGAGATATGTTCAGTCATCACATTCTCCTACGCTCTGGCTAAGACCATTCAATATAGCGATCACTGATTCAGCGGTAAGCGATTGATGATGTTTACCATTAATTATCATCGCTGGAGATTTATCACAGCTGCCTAAACAAACATTCGACAACAAAGTAAACTGTCCATCGTTAGTCGTTTGACCATAATCAATATTTAGATAACGTTTAATAACATTAAGAATTTCATCAACACCAGTTAAATGGCAACTAATGCTATCGCATAAGTGAATAACGTAATGCCCTACTTTTTGCCTATAGATGAGATTATAAAAAGTAGCGACTCCTTCTAATTGCGCACTAGAAATATTTAAACATTGAGCAATCGCTATAAGGCTATCATCACTTACCCAACCACGATGCTGCTGCACAACTTTAAGCGCTTCAATACCTGCTGCTTCGCGTGATTCCATAATAGAAACTTCATGCTCAATAGCAGATAGTTCTGTTGAACTGAGGTACTGACGAAAATCAATCTCTTCATCAGCTACCATAATGCTAGGTATTCTTTGATTTAAACTAAAGTCATTATTATTATTTTTCATAAGTGCCTAATTTTTAATCTTTATATACTCGCAATATACTGTTTTAAACGCGAAGATTTTCTATCTATCCACATCCGCCATAACGTAATCAACACTGCCTAAAGTAGCAATTAAATCAGCCACCATTTGTCCACGACTTATCAAGGGCAACATTTGTAAATGGGCAAAACTTGGCGTACGAATGCGTGTGCGATAACTCATGGTGCTGCCATCACTAATAAGGTGATAACCCATAATGCCTTTGGTCGCTTCAACAAACATCGACACTTCGCCTGCAGGGATCACTGGTCCCCATGTAACATTGACAAAGTGAGGAATTAAGGTGTCGATATCTTGCATAGTGCGTGATTTATCTGGCGGCGTTGTTTGTGGGTGTTCTGCTTTATAAGGACCTGCGGGCATATTATTTAAGCATTGCTCAATAATTCGAATGCTTTGACGCATTTCTTCCACTCGCACACGGCATCTGTCGTAACAATCACCCTTGTGACCTAATGGCACTTCAAAATCAAATTGATCATAACCACCATAAGGTCGTTGTTTACGCAGATCCCATGAGTATCCCGTAGCTCGTAATCCAGGTCCAGTCACCCCCCACTCTAAGGCTTCTTTGCTTGAATAGGCGCCAATATCCACTGTGCGCTTTTTCAATAAAGCATTTTGCATGACCATTTTTTCATATTCATCAAGGCGTTTTGGTAGGTAGTTAACATAATCTCTTACCAATTTATCCCAACCCTGAGGTAAATCTTGGGCAACACCACCAATGCGAAACCAACTTGGATGCATACGTGCACCTGTAAAAGCTTCAATAATAGCGAACAGCTTTTCTCTATCAATAAACATATAAAAAATAGGCGATAATGCACCGATATCTTGAGCGAAAGTCCCATAAAAAAGTAAATGCGATAAAATGCGAAACATTTCTGATGTCATAATACGAATAACTTTAGCTCTATCTGGCACAGTGATTCCGGCAAGTTTTTCTACCGCCATTACATAAGGGAAGTTATTCATTACTCCACCAAGGTAATCAATGCGGTCGGTGTAAGGAATATAACTATGCCAAGATTGACGCTCACCCATTTTTTCAGCACCACGATGGTGATAGCCAATATCCGGCACACAATCGACAATTTCTTCGCCATCCATTTGCAAAACTATGCGAAAAGCGCCATGAACACTAGGGTGATTTGGCCCAAGGTTTAAAAACATAAAATCGTTATGTTTATTTTGTCGCTTCATGCCCCAAGCTTCTGGATTAAATTTTAGCGCTTGCTGCTCTTTATCTTGTTCATCAGGTGGCAAAGTGAATGGTGCCATCTCCGTAGCACGAGCAGGATGAGTTTTTAATAAGGGGTGACCTTGCCAAGTATTCGGCATTAAAATTCGGCATAAATATGGGTGTCCCGTAAAGTTAATACCAAACATGTCCCAAACTTCACGTTCATACCAATTTGCATTCGTCCAAATACTACTTACACTATCAATATTTTTATCTTTTGATGTAATCGCTACTTTTAATCGAAGATCTTGGTTTCGCTGATGAGAGCGTAAATGATAACTAAGGGTAAAATCACTAACACAACTACCTTTATGTTGGCGCTGAGTTTCATCTATAGCACTTAAATCAAAGCACATATCAAAAGGTTTTGATAAGTCATGTTTGAGTGCTTGCATCAATTTACAAAGTTTATTTTTGTCGACCCAAAAACTAGGAATATCATCAACAATATTTTCTATGGCGCTAACAGGTGTTAATTTAATGTCAGTTGCAAGTGCTGATATTTCTTCAAATAAGCTAATCACACTACTTTGCTGCCAGTTTTTACTGGTAGTCATGTCAATTGTTCTTTCTATATTAGCGATAGTCATATGCCCATCCTTTCATTAATACACTCCTTTATGACAAATCAGGCGAATCTAGATTAGTTACTTGAATGCGACTTTCATGCTTAATATCACGCAGTGATGGTTTAGCTATTTGCGATACAGATTGCTCTCCTACTACCCAACTTAAAGGTCTGGGTTGATGCTGGATTTGATTTTGCAACAATAATAAACCTTCAAGCAAAGCTTCTGGCCGAGGGGGGCAACCAGGTACATAAACATCAACAGGAATAAACTTATCAACGCCTTGAACGACCGAATAAATGTCGTACATGCCGCCAGAATTAGCGCAAGAACCCATAGAAATAATCCAACGAGGCTCTAGTAGTTGTTCATACAAATGTTGAATCACTGGCGCCATTTTGCGAAAGCAAGTGCCAGAAATAACCATTAAGTCTGCTTGCCTCGGCGTTGCGCGAATAACTTCAGCGCCAAAACGAGCAATATCATGACGAGAAGTAAAACTGGTTGCCATTTCCACATAACAACAACTCAAGCCAAAGTTAAAAGGCCAAATAGAATTTTTTCGCCCCCAATTGACCATATCATCAAGTTTAGCCATAAAAACACTGCGCTGTAACTCTTCTTCAGAAACCGATTGAGCTTGACTCATTTGCTCATCAAGCTTGGCTTTAGTTAATGACCACTCCATTAAAGTCGATCCTTTTTATTAAGGTTTGAGTTGAGGTTTAAATTTTTGGGGTTTAAGTATTCAAAGTTTAGCTGTTGTATTCGCACGCCTTGGTGACGATGTTTGAGCTCAAGGGCACCAATACGAATTAAATAAATGAGTGCGGCTAATAGCACAATAATGAAAATACTCGCTTCTATAAAACCAAGCCAACCGACGTCATCAAAAGCAATAACCCAAGCGAAGAGAAAGATAGTTTCTAAATCGAAAATAACGAAGAAAATAGCATATAAAAAGAAATGATTACCAAAGCGGGTTTTATTGTGATCGACAGAGACAATACCTGATTCATAAGGCGTATCTTTAGCGCGTGATTTTGTTTTGGGTCCTAAAAAATGAGATAAGACCATCATAAAAATTAGCATAGCGACTAAAATGACAAAGTATGCCGCTATTGGCCAAATTTCATTAATTTGACTAGTTAATTCCACTACGCCCCCAATTCCTATGTTTATTATTATTTTTTATAAACAACTGGAAAAAATATTATTTTTATTAGTTTGCTTTTAAGCTATATGGCGACAAACAATTTAGTTTGTCGAACAATTATTATTGTCTACAAAATAAGCATAGTAGAAAATCCAAAAAATGAAACTTTTTATTTAAAATCAATACGAAGCCAACAAAATTAATGCTTCACAGCAAAGTTCATCTCTTAATGATTGTTAGTTCTTTATTCTGACAATGAAATAGAAAAAAATATTTACAGAAAAATTGTGGCGATATTCTCCTTATCTGATAGATTTAAGTGTAAGGTCAAAAACATAGTACGCTTGATCAGCTTTTGGTTGTCTAGTTGATGAACGTATAACATTTTTGATGTAAGCCAAATACAGGAGAATAATAATGGCGTTTGAAGTTACTTTTGAATTAAAAGAGTCTGATCTAGATCACTTTCGTAATGTTATGAGAGAAGCCCAATCAGGTGCAAAAAAACTGTCTGAAGAGGAAGTTTTAGCTAATGCAAAAAATTTAAGTTTAGAAGTGAAAGGAGATGTTCCTGAGTTTGTAAAAATACGACTTTTGAAATTAGAAACTCTAGTAGCCATGATTGAAGATGATGAATGGCAAATTCCAGAGCAAGAGCGTAGCGATGTTATTAGCGCACTTGCTTACTTTAGTGACCCTGAAGATTTAGTTCCTGACCACATTCCTGTTTTAGGATTTTTAGACGATGCCATAATGATTGAACTCGTTGCTGAAGAGCTACAACCGGATATAGAAGCATTTAGTGAATTTTGCGCCTATAGAGAAAGGGAAGAGGGTCGTTCTGGGGATAACACAGTGACTCGTGACGAATGGTTAGACTCTAAACGAAGAGAATTACACAGTCGCATGAGAAATAGAAGAAATACTCGTCGTAGTGGTAGATCTTCTTTCCGCTCTATTTTCTAAATAATCTTTATTTGGTTTAATGAAGCTATTCCGTTGAAAACACCATTGAAGTTTTTCTCTGGTGTTTTTTTTGAAATAAACTGGTATTACTCTTCAGCACCTTCTAGCAATTCCGCAAAATGAGATAACTTATCTAATGCTAAGCCATGAATAGATTTTCTAGGATATCTACCTGTGCTATTCATGGCTCCTGCGCTAGTCGACATTAACAATTCAAGCGCTTGGTCAATAGTTTCTACCGCATAAATTGCAAACTCACCGCGTTCTACCGCGGCAATCACTTCGGTATTTAACATTAAATTAATTACATTAGTTTTTGGGATGATCACACCTTGTTTTCCTGTTAAACCTTTGTCTTTACAAAGTTGAAAGAATCCCTCAATTTTTTCATTAGCACCACCAATAGATTGTACTTCACCATGTTGATTAATTGAGCCTGTGATTGCTAAACTTTGATCTATAGGTAATAAAGTAACCGCAGAGATTAAAGCGCAAAGTTCAGCCATTGAGGCGCTATCACCGTCGATATGACCATAAGATTGTTCAATAGCAATATTAGCCGAAATGGATACAGGAAAGCTCTGACCGTATTTATGCCCTAGATATCCCGTCAGTAGCAACACGCCTTTAGAATGAATAGATTTACCTAAATCGACTTCACGCTCAATATCAGTTACCCCTTGGCTCCCTGCATACACCGTTGCAGTTATGCGTGCAGGTGTACCAAAAACACTATCGCCAATTTCTAATACAGTTAAACCATTAACTTTTCCGATGAACTCACCTTCGGTACTAATCAACACTTGTTGCTCTTTAATTTCATCAAGCCAAGTTTCGCTTAATCGCCCTGTACGGCGCTTTTTAGCTGCTAATGCCATTGCAATATGTTCAGCCTTTAATATGCCTTTAGCACCACTTTTATTCCAACAGTAATTTGCTTCATCTAATAAGTCATTTACCTGCACAATATTGGCAGATATTTTATGTTGATGCTCGGCTCGCCTTAGCGCATAACGAACTAGTTCAAGAACCGCTTCATCATCAATTTCAGGATAATTATGCTTAAACGCTCGTTGACGAATTAAGTTACTAAAAGCGACCAAATTGTCTTCATTTTTCTCCAAATGGCGATCAAAATCAGCCAAAACCCTAAATAATTCTGTAAATTCTTGATCGTAATCTTGCAGAGTATAATAAATTTCAGCGTCACCTAATAAAATAACTTTGACTTTTAAAGGGATTTTCTCAGGTTGCAAACTATAAGAGCCTGGCTGACTTAGCTCAGAATAAGGGTTCTCTATAGTTATTTGCCCTGTTTTTAATGCTAACTTTAAGCGAGACCATACTAATGGTTGAGTTAATAACTTATCTGCATCAAGTAATAAGTAACCACCATTAGCTTTGTGCAAAGCGCCGGGGCGAATTAATCGATAACTGGTGTAACTACTACCTTGAAAGCTTGCAAAGTCAACATGACCAAACAAATTTTGATAGGTTGGGTTCTGCTCATAAACAACGGGGGCACCATCATTAATACTTCGCGGAACCAATAGGTTTGGTAAAAACCGCTCAACCATCAATTTACGTAATTCTTTCTCATTTACAGCTTCATCTTCATCATTGACTAGAATTTCTAATGAAGCGTCAACAACATGATTATTTACTTTACTGAGATATTTCAATACCCCTTCATTTTCACTAAATTCTTGTTCTAACTCTTTTAAATAAGGTTTTATCGCTTGTTCTGCTGTTTCATTTTTCAGTTTACGTAACTGTTCTGAGGATTCACGCTTCCATAAAGGTAATTCAAGTAATTGCTCTGCAAGCACAACCTCAAGCTCTGCTAACAATTGATAGAACTTAGCTCTATCTGCTTCATTAATGTTGGCAAACTCTTTATCATTTAATGGCTTACCATCAACTAAAGGAGAGAAACCCACTTCACCATTTTCTTCGTATAACGAAACATTATTTTTTAATGCTATTTCTTCAACCGCAGCAATAGCGTCATCATATTTTTTATTAAAATCACGGTCTATGGCTGATTTTTGTCTTTGATAACCTGGGTTATCAAAAGTTTCTGGAAACAAATCCATTAGCTCATCAATAAATTTATTCATTCTTGACAAAAGCTGTTTGCCATCACCTGGGTTTACATAAAGCTTGTACGGTGTATGGTTTTCATCAAAATTATTGATATAACACCACTCTGCAGGCGTAGCTTGATCTTTCGCTAAATTGGTTAATAATTGCTTAATTAATGTTTGTCTTCCTGTTCCGTGCTCTCCCATTGCAAAGACATTAAAGCCTATTGAAGACATCGAAAGGCCAAATTCTAACGCTTCTTTAGCTCGATCATGACCAACAAAAGTTTGTTTTATTTTACTGGGATGCTTTTTTTGAGAGAAAAGCTCTGCGGATAAAGTAGAGCTAAGTTGTGCAGAGGTAAGTTTACATTGCAAAGCAGGTGTTATAATCATGCATGTCCTTGAAAAAAATGCTTTTAAAAATAGAGAAAGCTATATAACTAGTGTACTAGCTAAGCACTTTCCTAACAATATAAAAACTACTATAAACTAGGGTAAAATTAGGGATCGAGTGGTAACCGAGTAAAGCTTTCACCACCACATTTTGCACATACTGCCACCTCACTTACATGCATAATGTGTATTTTTTCGTCACATTGCTGACAAACTAATTCACCGAAACCAATGATATCGCCAGTTTTGTATATACCGTCATGCTCAAAATCGTCTACTAATTCTGCCCACTCAACTTGCGACTTATCTGTCAATTGGGCAAGGTTTGACCAAAGAGCCTCGTTAAGCAACCCCAAATAAATAGAATGTTTTGCTTGTGATTGATTTTGTTGGTAAAAATCATGTAAATCATGTTTCAAATTATCAGCAAATTGATTTACTTTTTCTTCTGACATATTTTCAGCTGCTTTGGCATATAATTTAGCGCGTTTAACTAATTCAATAACTCTGGGTTTTTGAAGCTCTTTTATTTCATCAAGCCAGTTACTAAGATCTTGATAAATTTCCATAAGATATTCTTTTTTATTTGTCATTGGACTTTCCTTTTATTACTGTTTTTTATTCTTTTTAATAGTATAGACAAAATTACCAATTAAGCTTGTTGTTAACTAGTCAGATAAGGTATTCTATCGCGATAATTTAAACTCAAGTTTATTGCGCGTTTATGCTGATTTACTATAAATTAAGCAGATAAAACAGACGAAAGTAATACCTGAAAGTAACACCTAAATACAGCATTAGAGAAACCATTAATGGAAGCCATTTATAACCCCCAATCGATTGAAGCTACAGTGCAAAGTTTTTGGACTGATAACGAGACCTTTAAAGCTGTTGAAGATGACAGTAAAGAAAAGTTCTACTGCCTAGCCATGTTCCCATACCCTAGTGGTCGTTTACACATGGGTCATGTACGTAACTACAGTTTAGGTGATGTAATTTCTCGCTATCAACGTATGCAAGGTAAAAATGTTATGCAACCCATGGGTTGGGATGCATTTGGTTTACCTGCTGAAAATGCTGCGATTAAAAATAAAACCGCACCGGGTAAGTGGACTTATCAAAACATTGATTACATGCGCAACCAATTAAAATCTTTAGGTTTTGGTTACGACTGGGACAGAGAGCTAGCAACTTGTAAACAAGATTATTACCGTTGGGAGCAATGGTTTTTCACTCAGCTTTATGAAAAAGGGTTAGTTTATAAGAAAAATGCTTCGGTAAATTGGGATCCGGTTGATCAAACAGTATTAGCTAACGAGCAAGTGATTGACGGTCGTGGTTGGCGTTCTGGCGCAATAGTTGAAAAGAAAGAAATCCCACAGTGGTTTATTAAAATAACTGATTACGCACAAGAGTTACTTGATGATTTAGATAAGCTAACTGACTGGCCTGAACAGGTAAAAACCATGCAGCGCAATTGGATTGGTCGCTCGCAAGGCGTTGATATGACCTTCCAAGTTGACGGTTTAGTTGAAGGAAAACAAGAAAGCTTTGATATTTACACCACTCGCCCAGATACCTTAATGGGTGTTACTTATGTTGCACTTGCTGCTGAGCATCCGTTAGCGCTTATTGCTTCAAAAGAGAATGCTGCAAATGGAAATACGGCATTAGCTGACTTTATTCAAGAATGTAAAGGCAACCAAACCACCGAAGCTGATATGGCTGCGATGGAGAAAAAAGGCGTTGATACCGGCCTTAAAGCAATTCACCCACTTACCGGTGAATTAGTACCCGTTTGGGCTGCCAACTTTGTGTTGATGGATTATGGCTCTGGCGCGGTAATGTCAGTACCTGGTCATGATCAACGTGATTATGAGTTTGCCACTAAATACGGTTTAGCTATCACGCAAGTGATTGAAGGACTAGATGGCGATGATATTGAAAATGCAGCCATCACTGAAAAAGGCAAATTGATCAATTCAGATGAATTTAATGGTTTAGATTTCGAACAAGCTTTTAAAGCGATCAGCGATAAGTTAATCAGTGAGAATAAAGGTAAAGTAACCACTAACTTCCGCCTGCGTGACTGGGGTGTTTCTCGTCAACGCTATTGGGGTACACCCATCCCGATGATCAACCTTGCCAATGGCGAGTCAGTACCCGTACCTGAAAACGAGTTACCTGTAGTATTGCCAGAAGACGTGGTTATGAATGGTGTGACTTCACCAATAAAAGATGACCCAGAGTGGGCAAAAACCACCTTTAATGGTGAAGACGCGCTGCGTGAAACAGATACATTCGATACATTTATGGAGTCATCTTGGTATTACGCTCGTTATTGTTCACCAAACGATGACAGCCAAATGATTGATTCAGCTAAAGCCAATTACTGGCTACCTGTTGATCAATATATTGGCGGAATCGAGCACGCTATTTTGCATTTACTCTATTCACGATTTTTCCATAAATTATTGCGTGATGTTGGCTTAGTGAAATGTGATGAACCATACAAAAAACTATTGTGCCAAGGCATGGTATTGGCAGAAACTTATTACCGTGAAGCAGATAACGGTGCTCAAGAATGGATTGCACCAAGTGATGTTACCGTTGAGCGTGATGAAAAAGGCCATGTAATCTCTGCTGTTAGTAACACAGACGGTGAAGCCGTTATATCTGCTGGCATGAGCAAGATGTCAAAGTCTAAAAATAACGGTATCGACCCACAAGAAGTGATTAATAAATATGGCGCTGATACTGTCCGTTTATTTATCATGTTTACTTCACCGCCAGAGCAAACATTAGAGTGGTCTGATGCTGGAGTTGAAGGCGCACATCGTTTTGTTAAGCGTGTTTATAAAATTGTTCATGACTTTATTGAAGCCAACAATGGCGAGGTACCTGCAAGCCACAATTTGAAATTAAATTCAGATCAGAAAAAACTACGTCGAGAACTACATAAAACAATTGCAAAAGTGACCGATGATATTGGTCGTCGCAATACCTTTAATACAGCGATAGCGGCCATCATGGAGTTAATGAATCACTTAAGTAAAGCGCCAATGAAGACTAATGAGGACAAAGCAGTAATGCTTGAATCTCTTCGCGCGGTAGTATTGATGTTAACGCCTATAACGCCGCATATGTGTCATTACTTATGGAAAGAATTAGAACAACAAATTGGCAGCGATAGCAATGTTTCGGTTGAGAATGCTCAATGGCCAATCGTTGATGAGAGTGCTTTAGTGGAAGATGAAAAACTTATCATCGTACAGGTTAACGGTAAATTGCGTGCGAAAATAACGGTTGCCGCTGATGCTAGTAAAGAAACAGTTGAAGAATTAGGGTTAAATGACGAGCACGTACTGAAATTCACTGATGGTAAAACCATTCGCAAAGTTATTTACATTCCGGGGAAATTACTAAACATTGTGGCTAACTAATATGAGATTATCATCCCGAAAGTGTGTAAGTTGTAGTACAACCAAGCAAAGGAGTCGTATTTTTCTAGTGATATTCCTCACAAGCTTGTTAGGAGCCTGTGGCTTTCACCTACGTGGTGATTACTTGCTTAGTGATGAATTGCAAACACTCTATGTTAGTTCGAGCGATGTTCATGGTGAATTGACGCGTTTGGTTAAACAACACCTTTCTCGTAATCAGGTGAAAGTGCTAAAATATAAAAAAGCACAAACACCTGAACTACGTATCATCTCAGATAAGCTTGATAGAAGAACATTGTCAGTATTTCAAAACGGACAAGTTGCAGAATATGAATTAATTTACGCTGTTCATTATCAGTTACGTTTTGGCTCTAAAGGCGGTGAACCAATCGAAGAACCACGAGATTTTCGTTTTGAGCTAAACCGTGATTATCAAGATGATCCTAATTTTGCACTAGCAAAGTCTCGCGAACTATCATTATTGTTAAGTGAAATGAGAAAGTCTGCTGCAGATAAAATACTGCGAGACATGGCAAGAATTCAACGATAATACAGACTACTTGCACTAATCTACTTTTTACGTTAGAAAAAAAGGCCTTCATGAAGATTTATCATAACCAACTACAGCAAACCTTAACACAGGGATTCAAACCTGTTTGGTTGGTTTTTGGTGATGAACCTTGGCAAAAAAATGATAGCTTAGCAAAAATCAAAAATCACGCTCAGCAGCAAGGTTTTAGTGAAATAATTCGCTTTAGTAGCGACAATAAGTTTGATTGGCAACAACTCATTGATGAATACCAATCGATGAGTTTATTTGCTAGTCAGCGAATTATTGAAGTTGAATTTACTACCATAAAAATTGGTGATAGCGGCAATAAAACCTTATTAGCATTAAGCGAAATTATCGAGAAAAACGCGTCATTACAAGATGTTATTTTTATTTTTTATGGCCCAAAACTCGATGGTCCCAGCGCTAATAGAAAATGGTTTAAAACATTAAGCCAGCATGGGTGCTACCTGCCAATTTACGACATTGACGTTAAAGGCTTACCTCGATGGTTACAAAACCAAGCAAGAACTCTTAACGTTAACTTAGCGCCAGAATTATCATCATTATTGATAGAGTTATTTGAAGGGAATTTACCGGCTTTAGAGCAAGAGTTGCAAAAACTTTCATTGTTGTTCCCTAACAATCAACAAATTGGTTTACATGATGCTGAGCAGTTAGTGACCAAGCAAGCTAAATTTAATCCTTTTCAAATTATTGATGCATTATTACAGGGCAATTGTAAAAAGTGTTTAGTGATGTTGGATCAATTACAGCAAGAAGGTACAGCTGCAGGGCAAATAATTTGGGTGTTTCACAAAGAAATTAATCAATTGTATGCCATGTTAGATAAGTTAGCACAAGGCAAACCGCTAAATGACATCTACAAAGAGTATCGCATTTGGGATAAGCGCAAGCCTTTATATCAACACGCTCTTATGCACATAAGCCTGAAAAATGTAAAGCGGGCTATGTCACGACTTGCTGATATTGATTTGATCAGTAAAACTAGCAGTGAATTTAATGCTTTCATATTATTAGCCGACCTGTGCATAACACTTTATGATGGTGAAACCATGCAGCATTTTTCGCTTAACTACGAATATAGTTAGCTATGAGTACAGTTAGTTATGAGTACTTTATTTTATGAATAATATTGGTATTTTAGGTGGCACTTTTAATCCCATCCACCTTGGACATACATTACCAGCCAAAGCAGTAGCAGCTCATCTATCATTAGATAAAATATTATTAATTCCTGCTAGTATTCCTCCTCATAAAGCATCACCTAATGTCAGCGCTAAACATCGAGCAACAATGGTTAAATTAGCCTGTGATGGTGAGCCTATGTTCAGTTGTGATGAAAGCGAATTAAAACGTGATGGCTATTCATTCACAGTTGACACGTTAAAAGGACTATCGCGATTATATCCCAGTGCAAGTTTATATTTCATCATGGGATTAGATTCTTTATTAACTTTTACCAGCTGGCATAAATATCAAGAGATTTTATCTCTTTGTCATTTAGTGGTTAACACTCGTCCAAATTATCAGTTAAGCAATATAAATCAAGCAACTGAATCAATGCTCAATAACCATGTAGTTGATGATTCGAAGGCATTGAAAGGCATGAATTCAGGGGGCATTTTATTACTTCCTAGTAGTTTACCTAACTATGATAAACATTTAAATATCAACATATCTTCTAGTGACGTGCGGCAACGTTTAATTAATAAGCAAGGCTGCCAACACCTACTTACCCCAAAAGTATTAGCTTTTATCAACAAAAATAAGCTTTATCTTTAACGACTTCGTCAAAAAGTGTTATTATTACCAACTTATACTTAATTAATTGTGGTTCGTACTTTAGCACGACAATTATCGGCGACTTACTCCCGAACTAAACAATAAATCTGACACTAGGAAGATCACCTTGCAAACTGAAGAACTGAATAAATTTGTTATCGAAAAACTTGAAGACATGAAAGGTAGAGATATCATTTCGCTTCACATTAGCGCCAAAGCTAGTTTTGCTGACTATATGGTTATCTGCTCGGGTAACTCAAACCGCCATGTGAAATCTATTGCGCAATCAGTTGCTATGGAATGTCGTGCTGCCGGTGTTGAACCGCGCGGAATGGAAGGAAACGATGTAGGCGAATGGGCACTAGTGGATTTAGGCGATATTATTGTGCACGTCATGACAGATGAGCAAAGAGATAAGTATAATTTAGAACAGTTATGGGCTGAAGACTAATTATCACTGGTTAGCTCTTTCTGAAAATAAGAACTATAGCAGCGTTGGTCTCACTCGCAATAGCGAGCTATTTCTCTATCAACCGCCTTGCTTAGTCACTTTTCTCAGCGTGATAACCTTTAATGTCATATTATTACAAACCGTATGAATACCTCACTGAAGGCGTAGAAAATTAATTTATGAAGCTAACTTTATATGCCGTCGGTACTAAAATGCCTGCTTGGGTTACCCAAGGTTTCAACGAATATGCTCGTCGCTTCCCTCGTGATTTGTCATTCGATTTAGTCGAAATTTCAGCGGGTAAACGTGGTAAAAATGCAGATATTATGCGTATTTTAGAAAAAGAAGGTGAGCAATTACTTAGCGCTATTCCCAAAGGAAATCGTATTGTCACTTTAGAAGTAGAAGGTAAACCTTGGGATACCCCACAACTTGCTAAACAACTTGAGCGTTGGCAGTTTGACGGACGAGATGTTGCACTACTCGTTGGTGGCCCAGAAGGCTTGTCACCTGCTTGCATTAAAGCCAGTGAACAAAAATGGTCTTTATCATCCTTAACTTTGCCACACCCTATGGTTAGAATTCTCATTGCTGAAAGCTTATATCGCGCTTGGAGTGTCAATAATAACCATCCTTATCATAGAGAGTAGCTAGTGGCTCTTCTTAGCATCATCATAAGGAATTTTACTTGTTGCAAAAGTGCAAAGGCAAACCCGTTTGCAACGGAAGTTGCTTTGCATAGAAGGAGTAGCTAGTGGCTACTCGTCGCGTTATTATCCGTAATCCTATCTGTTGCAAAAATGCAGAGGCAAACCCGTTTGCAACGGAAGTTGCTTTGCATAGAAGGGTTAACTAGTGGCTACTCGTCGCGTTATTATCCGTAATCACAGCGCTGAGGCAAACTTATTTGCACGCCGTACTTTTATTATCTTCGCCGGTGTATTAGTACTGTTGTTAATATTATTTACGAATATCTATTCGTTGCAAGTCGAGTCTTTTGAAAAATATCAAACTCGCTCTAATTCAAATCGAATAAAATTATTACCGGTAGCACCAAATCGCGGTTTAATTTACGATCGCAATGGTGTCATTCTTGCTGATAACAAACCTGTATACAGCTTAGCGGTCATTCCTGAGGAAACAAACGATATAACAATCAGCATATCTCAGGTGAGTAAATTGCTCGATATTAGCGTAGACAGACAAAAGAAATTTTTCAAATCAGTCAAACGTAAACGTCGATTTAAACAAATAGAATTACACCCGCGCTTAAGCGAACAGCAAGTGGCATTATTTTCGGTTAATCAACATAAGTTTCCCGGTATTTTTATTGATGCGCGTTTAAAACGTTATTATCCTTTTGGTAAACTGACAACCCATACTTTGGGCTACGTAGCACGAATAAACCGTAAAGATGTCAATAAACTTGAGCTTGCAGGAAAGTCTGAAAACTATGCAGCAACCCACGGCATTGGCAAATTAGGTATTGAACAATATTACGAAGATATTTTACATGGCAGTATCGGCCATCAAGAAGTTGAAATTAATAACCAAGGCAGAATCATCCGCACTTTGGACTTCACTCCCCCTACACCAGGTAAAGATTTAACCTTAACTTTAGATATCGAACTGCAAATGATCGCCAAACGCGCACTTTCAGGAAAGCGTGGTGCGGTTGTCGCTATGGATCCTCGCACGGGTGGTATTTTAGCTATGTATTCTAATCCAAGTTATGATGGTAACTTATTTGTTCATGGTATTAGTAGTAAAAACTGGAAAAAAATACGTAACTCTAAAGACTTACCTCTGATAAATCGAAGTGTTCAGGGCTACCCACCGGCCTCAACAGTAAAGCCCTTTTTAGCATTAACGGGCTTAGAAGAGCAAGTTATCACACCTGAAACTAAAATTTGGGATCCCGGCTGGTATCAACTTGAAGGTTTGCCCAATAAATATCGAGATTGGAAAAAATGGGGCCATGGCTGGGTTGATTTAAATAGAGCAATTGAACAATCTTGTAATATTTATTTTTTTGATTTAGCTTTTAAACTTGGAATAACTAAAATTAGCACCATGATGGAGCGTTTTGGTTTTGGCGATTATTCAGGCATTGACATTCATGAGGAAAGTAAGGCTATTATGCCTAGCGTTTCATGGAAGCGTGGTCGTTATAATCAATCTTGGTATACTGGCGAAACCTTATCTGTGGGAATTGGTCAAAGTTATTGGACCGTTACCCCTTTACAGTTGACCCAAGCCTTAACCACCTTAGTTAATCACGGTGAACGAAAAGTGCCGCACTTATTAAAAGCGACTAAAGAGCTAATTACAAGCCCAAAAGGTCAAAGCCAAGATAACTTGAAAGAAGTCATTTATGAAGAACAAGCACCTTTAGTGTTAAAGCAAAAAGAAAATTGGGATTTAGTACTTAATGCAATGCACAATACCGTTCAAAAGGTTGGTGCAACCGCCCATACTCCTTTTAAAGGTTCAAAGTATGATGCTGCGGGTAAAACAGGCTCAGCGCAAGTTGCCAAGATTAAACAAGATGAAAAATATGATGCCCAAACGACTCAAGAAAACAAACGTGATAATGCTATGTTTATCGCCTTTGCTCCTTTTAATGCACCTGAAATTGTTGTCGCGGTTGCTATAGAAAATGTAGCTAAAGGCGGTGGAGGCACTAATGCAGGACCTGTAGCTAGACAAATTATGGATCAATATTTTGGTAATAGAGTGATAACCTCTAGCCTTAATAGTTCAACATCAGGTGTAAATATTGCTGCTCTGAATCAACATGACCATTCCTCGCGAAATCCCTCCATAAAAAATAACGTTATAAAAAGGGTTGAGGAACAATAATGCGCAGTAGTGGTCAAGATCAACAACAAGTGCGTAACATATGGCAGAAGTTACATATTGATTTAGCATTATTATTGGGCATATTGTCGCTAATGTCGCTCGGTTTATTCATTGTCTATAGCGCAGGCGGTCAAAGCATGGACATTGTCTACCGCCAAGCTGTTCGATTAGGCGTAGCTTTAGTTGTCATGTTAGTTATTGCTCAGATCCCACCACTATCCTATCGAAAATGGGCTGTACCTGTTTTTGTTTTAGGTATCTTAATGTTAGTTGCTGTATTGTTATTTGGTCATGTAGGTAAAGGTGCACAGCGTTGGTTAGATTTAGGTTTTATGAAATTTCAACCATCTGAGGTGATGAAATTAATTGTACCGATTATGATTGCTTGGTTTATCAGCCAAGAAAATCTACCGGTAAAAATATCAACTATCATTTTCGCTTTTATTTTAGTGTTAATGCCAACACTATTAATTGCTAAACAACCCGACTTAGGGACTTCATTACTGATTGCCAGTTCTGGTATTTTTGTTATATTTCTAGCTGGTGCTAGCTGGAAGTTAATAGGAATATGTGCAGGGCTAGCTTCTGCATTTGCCCCTATTTTATGGATGTTTTTGATGAAAGATTATCAAAGGCAGCGAGTAATGACCTTTTTAGACCCTGAACAAGATCCTCTTGGCTCGGGTTATCACATCATTCAATCTAAAATAGCCATAGGTTCTGGTGGTGTTGACGGTAAAGGATGGCTGCAAGGAACACAATCACAACTTGAGTTCTTACCAGAGCGTCACACAGATTTTATTTTTGCCGTTTTTAGTGAAGAATTTGGCTTAATTGGCGTAGGTCTATTACTTACCGTGTACTTATTTATTGTGATGCGCGGCTTATGGATTGCAGTAAACGCCCAACATGCCTTTACTAAATTATTAGCGGGTAGCATAACCCTAACCTTCTTCGTTTATGTGTTTGTAAATATTGGTATGGTGTCAGGCTTATTACCTGTGGTTGGCGTACCATTGCCTTTAGTTAGTTATGGCGGCACTTCAATGGTGACATTACTAGCAGGATTTGGCATGCTAATGGCCATTAGCACGCATCGGCGCTTCCACGTATAGTATCGGCTTAAAGTTATTGCTATTTCATACGACTTTATTGTCGAATGTGCTCATTGACTAGCGTCAACTCCGCGCATTCTCCTCAAATTCGAACGTACTATCTGCAACTTTAAGTGCTACAGGAATAACATATGAACAAAAGTAAAAAAACATTTTTAATCATTATTGCATTTATCCTATCCGCTTGTAGTACAAGTCGTTATCAAGATGCAAATGATAGTACCCCAAGCAGAATACCACACATAAGTGAACTTAAAGATGCCATTGCACGTGCTGAACCGCATAGTCGAGGGGGAAACAAAAACTATCAAGTGCGTGGCATCAATTATAAAGTATTAACTAGTGCAAAAGGATTCGAACAAACTGGCACCGCTTCTTGGTATGGGAAAAAATTTCATGGTCACTTAACTTCAAACGGTGAAATTTATGATATGTATGCCATGAGTGCTGCACATAAAAACTTACCATTGCCTACTTATTTAAAAGTAACCAACCTTGCCAATAATAAATCAGTCATTGTCCGCGTTAATGATCGCGGCCCTTTTCACCAAAGCCGTATTATTGACTTATCCTACAGCGCAGCTTATAAACTTGATATGCTAAAAACAGGCACAGCAAAGGTGAAAGTTACGTCTATTACCGAGTTTGGAGGAAAAGGTAAAAAAATCAGTTCAAAAGTTGCCAATAAAAAAATAGATGCTCACACCATTGAGCAAGACTTGACCCAAGAAAAGTACTACATTCAGGTTTTTGCCACTAGCAAACATGAATTGGCAAAGAGGACGGCTAAAACACTATCTAAACAGCATTCTCAAACAGTTAATTACCCAAAGGAAAATGGCATTTATCGTATTCAAATTGGTCCCATTATAAATACAACGACCCTCAATAAATTACTGGAGGAGTTAAAGCAAGGAACCTACCCAAATGCATACTTAAGAAACTTATAAGCCCGCATTTTAGAAGAAGTTAATTAATAAAGGCTAATTTTTACAATTAACTTCATATCAGCCATAGCCAAGTAAATTAGAGGTGGTATACTTTCCGATAGTTTTATATTTAATCCATCATCCTATTCATCCCAATATTAAATAATTATGCCATTAACTATACTTTCAATTATGCCTTTACAACCACAAAAAATCGCACGTACAGTAATCAAAACCATCAAAACTTCTTTGTTTAGCGCAGCCTTAGCAATTTCACCTGTAAGTTATGCATTAACTATTATCCCTGATGCGCCACAAATTAATGCTAAAGGTTATATATTAATTGATTTCACTACAGGAAAGGTCATCGCTGAAACGAATGCAGATATGCAATTAGCTCCGGCAAGTTTAACTAAAATGATGACGAGTTACATCATAGGGAAAGAGTTAGAAAACGGAAATATTTCCAATGATGACAAGGTAATGATCAGCGAAAATGCTTGGGCAAAAAACTTCCCTGAATCATCAAAAATGTTTATTGAAGTGGGCACCGAAGTTTCAGTTAAACTACTGAATCAAGGGATTATCGTTGCCTCAGGAAATGATGCTTGTGTTGCGATGGCCGAACATATTGCAGGTAGTGAAAGTGCCTTTGCCGATTTAATGAATGCTCATGCTGAACAATTAGGAATGTCTAGCTCATTTTTTGAAAATAGTCATGGTTTAGATAGCTCTTCACATATGACCACACCTCGTGATATGGCACTTTTAGCAAGCGCTATTATCCGTGAAGTTCCTAATGAATACGCCATTTACAAACAGAAGTCTTTTACATACAACAAGATTAAGCAATATAACCGTAATTCATTATTATGGGATAAAAGCTTGAATGTTGATGGCATGAAAACTGGTCACACATCAAATGCAGGATATAGTTTAGTTACGTCGGCTACTAAGGGCGATATGCGCCTTGTTACGGTTGTAATGGGCACAGAAAGCGAACGAGCACGTAAAGTTGAAAGTAAAAAGTTACTAAACTATGGCTTCCGTTTTTTTGAAACATATACTCCTTATAAAGCAGGTGAAAAATTTGCAACTAACCGCATTTGGATGGGCGATAAAAAAGAAGTAGATTTAGGTATAGTTCTAGACACCCCTATTACTATTCCACGTGGTCAACGTAAGAACTTAAAGGCTACTTTTGAGTTAGACCAACAATTAACTGCGCCGATAGCAAAAGGCACTGTTGTTGGTAAGTTATTCTTACAGCTAGAAGGTGAAGATATTGCGCAATATCCTCTAGTAACATTACAGGAAGTAAATGAAGGCAGTTTCTTTTCAAAAATAATGGATTATATCAAACTGTTCTTTGCACAGTTTTTCGAATAAAGAGGCTCGAATGAAAAGGTTTGATTAAAAATCTTGAATAAAAATATTTGATGATAAATAATTAAATAAATTAAACCAAGCTACAAGTGAGAAAATAAAATCGCTTGTAGCTTTTTTATATACACCCAAACCACCTCAAGATGCGAATTTGGGTTTAAGAGCCTTTATACGTACTCTAAAATCAAACAACAAGCTGAATAACCAGCACCAAAAGAGCACAATACTGTTTTGTCGCCAGAGTTCAAACCATCATTATGCTTGTGTAAAGCGATAATACAACCCGCTGAGCTAGTATTAGCAAATTCATCTAAAATAATTGGAGCTTCTTCAGGTTTAGGATCACGCCCCAACACTTTCTTGCCAATAAAATTATTCATATTAATATTAGCTTGATGTAAATAAAGGCGCTTAATATCTTCTGGAGCTAATTCAACTTTATCCATTTGCGAAGCAATCAAACTAGACACCATAGGTAATACTTCTTTGAATACTTTACGACCTTGTTGAATAAAGTACTTATCAACATCACCAGCTGTTTCTGGACTACATTGGTTCATATATCCGATATTACTACGAATATTATTAGAAAATTGCGTGATAGGCTGTTCCGCAATGATTTTAAATTGGTGCTCACCCGTTGCTGTTGATTCATCTTCAATGATAGATGCGGTGGCTACATCACCAAAAATAAAGTGGCTATCTCTATCTCGATAATTGATTTGCGGTGACAATATTTCAGGGTTAATCACTAACACTGTTTTAGCCGTACCACTGCGAATAGCATTTGCCGCATTGATTATACCAAACGTTGCAGCAGAACATGCCACTAGCATATCAAAACCCCAACCAGAACAACCTAGTGCTTGCTGTATCTCAATAGCCATAGCAGGATAAGAGCGTTGAGTATAAGCGCAAGCAACAATGATAAGGTCAATATCCGCAGCCGTTTTATTCGCTGCCGCTATAGCTTGTTTTGCGGCAGCAACGCCAATTTCGGCTTGCAGAGATAAAGTATCATTTGGACGTTCAACAAACGATGGTCTCATAACATCAACATTTAAGATGTCATCTTTTGACATTACATAACGGCTTTTAATACCTGAGGCTTTTTCAATAAATGCACTACTTGAATGTGATAATGCAGTTACTTCACCGCTTGCAATCGCTTGTTCATTATTGACGTTAAACTTATCAACATAGGCATTAAAACAAGCAACTAATTCATCATTTGAAATACTTTCAGGGGGAGTAAACAACCCAGTACCACTAATTACAACAGACATAAAGCTTTCTCTAAAAACACAAATAAGGTATGACCACTAGTGTATTTTATTTAACAAGTTTTGTCGATTGTTAGGTACCGCAGCAGTGACTAAATAGTGTTGTGGTTATTCTTCAAAGTAGGTGCCCCACCCGTCATAATCCACATTGCAACTTTGGGCTAACTCAAACATTTTTTTTGTTTCGTCTCGAATCAATTCAGCATTAAGCATTTGCTCAGTGACAATATCAAATGCAAATACTTTGTCACCATTTTCAAGCTCAGCCTCTTCTGGCTCTTCTATTTCGAAGCCCAATTTAAATGCTGAAATCGCGGCTTTTTCGAGCAATTCAAAGTTTTCACTAGCAAAATGATGCTCTATGGTGTGATAAACTTCTTCATTCGTTCCATCTTCTAGTAGTTCACCAACAAGCGCATCAGTATGTTCAAACCAATGTTGTAATTCTTCATCAATCATTTTTTATTTACCTTTTGCTATTTCTTCATCAAGTTGACTAATTTTTGCCTTCATTAAAGCATGGGTTTGGTCTGCAATACTACGCGCGCCAACACTTTTATCTTCAGGTATATAAATAGGCTCTAAAAGCTCAATAATAATTTTACCGTTGTTCCAGCGTCCTAATTTGATTGTCCCCTCTTGGTTGCTAACGCAAATAGGCACAATAGGCACGTTTGCTTGTATTGCAGTACGAAAAGCACCTACTTTAAAAGGCAAAAGTCCACGCCCTCTACTACGAGTTCCTTCAGAAAACATCAATACTGAAATCTTATTTTTGGTAATTTTATCTGCCGTTAAGTTAATAATACTCATGGCTTTACTGGTATTTTTACGGTCAATTAATATATTCCCTGTCAACCAATACATTTGTCCAAAAATTGGAATCCACTTCAAACTTTTTTTGCCCACGGTTACCGTGCCGGATTGCACAGCACTAGCCACAGTAAAAACATCATAATTATTTTGATGATTAGCAACATAGACAGCTGAACCAATATTTTTAACTGATTCAGGAACCCTTACTTCAACATCAAAACCAAGCAGCTTAGTTACCTTTCCTAAATATCTAGAAGTATGATAAACATTGTTTCGATGAAATGGTCTTAACAAACTATAAAAACATGAAACTATGCAAATAGACAAAAATGCAACAGACATCAAAATAAAACGAAAAAGAGTTAACAACAGATAAATCCCTAGCAAAATTTAAGATGGCGAGTATAGCAAATTAGCTATACCCAAACCACCTCAAGATGCGAGTTTCAGGACGTCTGAGCGAATCATGATTAAGACGCACCTTTTTATTAATGGTTGCTCCCTTAAAAATAGATGCAACGATGAGCATGTTTTGCTCAGTCGTACCCGAAGGACTGGTTTAGAAACGTTTTATGCTGCGTTATTGATTTGGACAAGGGAATAACCATTATTTTCAATCAATGCCTTGCCTAAAGACGTTTCTAATTCCAGCTGAATCCTGCATCTTGAAGTGGCTTGGGTATATATTCAATAAAACAATTACTGTCATTTTGATTTAAATTTCTAGTAATCAACAACTTAATTTTTCAACTAAAAATAATTTGATTTTTCTTTTCAATTCTACTGATTTTATCTAACTTTTGACTATAGTTAATTATGTGTTCGGACATTAAATCTGACAATTGTCCAACACAATTAAATAATAAAATTAATATAAATTCAGCAATGGATGCGACAAGGGAAAGCATGAAACTATCAATCACATTTAGCATCACTTTGCTGATAATAACCCATTCAATAAATTGCTATGCGGATGAAAGTAACACTGAACAAACAGATCATAAAAGTGCCCATAGTGACTTAATAACTAATAGCTCACCTGTTAGCCAACTTCTATTCATTCAAGATATATCATCTGAGTCATTCAATACGCTCCAACCTCTTGAAGTTACAGCAAATATCAAGGGAGAATTCAATACTCGTTTACTTTCAATTGAAGCAGGAATGTTACAATCAAAAAAAGAATCGAGTTGGAGCAAATATTACTTTCAAGGGGCTGTAACGCTACATCAACATGCTGAATTCAATGTTTCATTAATGGCTAATATTGAGCAGTTAAATAACTTTAATTATCATAATAATCAAACACCCTTTTTAGGTAGTTCAATGACTGATAATGAATCAGAGTTAAATTACAGTTACGGCATTATCACTAGCTATTCTATTAACCGTTCGTGGCAGTTTTCTGGAGGAATCATTCATGCTGAGCCTTTAAATGAGCCCACACAAAGCACTTGGTACGGTGATGCAAACATGGCATTAATTGGTACAACCTACTCTTTTTAACAAAATCCAACTAACACCATAACCGCACAAAAACGTAGTTTAACTGGCAAGAGTAAGCATATACCCTTGCCCCCAAACGGTTTCAATATGTAGTTTTGACTGACTATTTTTAGTCAATTTATCCCTTAGTTGTGAAACTCTTACATCAACAGTTCTTTCTGAGCCATTATATTCCCTACCCAATAGGTTTGTATAAATAAGGTCTCGACTCATAATTTTACCTACATTGTCTGCCAGTAGCCGTATTAGTTTAAATTCAAACTGAGTTAGAGGAATATTTTTTCCACCTAACTGACACTTATACGTATATGGATACAAAATTAAATCACCCAATTGTATTTGAGTGTGTTCATCCGTCACTATTTGCTTGTTATAACGTCTAAATAAAGAATCGACTCTTATATTAAGTATATTTTCAGAAACAGGCTTAACCAAATACTCATCTGCCCCTAAATTAAAAGCAGTAATTTGCTCTTGCTCACTATCTCGTGAAGTCAATAAAACCAACGGACCATGAAATATAGCCCTAATTTGAGTAATTATGCTCAATCTGGCTAAGTTGCTAAATCCTATATCAAGGATCACTAAAGAAGGTTTACTTTTAGAGATGCTAGTCTGTATGTTTTCATCACGGTGCTTCTGTGTAACTTGATAACCATGAGTATATAGCTGATGTTGAAACAAATCTGACAGCCTTTGATCATTACCAATCAATAATATAGTACTATTTTCAAGCACTCTGCTAGTGAAAATACTATTGCTGTTTGCACTACTTTTATTAGTTAAATTAATTGTCATAACAATTCTCCTGTTCATCAAGTAAGTAAGTTTTCTTGATAAGAAAATTGTAAAGTAGAGTTACATTTGACTTTGTAAAACCTTGTTATCAATTGGTTTTAATTTGTTATTTTGGCTAATAGAAAGCTCAACGAAGATCCGTATCGATTCGTCTGAACTGTTCATATTTCAGCCAACAATTAAATTTCAAACTATGCCCAAACTGCCAGAAATTAGCAACCAAAGAGCAAAAAATAGTTTAAGTCGAGTAGCTGACATATGAGTTACTAAAGTTTTAGCAAATATCCCACCAAGTACAGCGCCTGGCCCTGCAAACACTAACACTTGCCAATATACATTTTGATGCACTTGACCTATCGCACTCCATACAGATATTGCTGAAACAACAACAGCAGCAGCTACGGCCATATTAATATCAAACCGCCTAAGAATAAGGTAAATAACTAATAATTCACCAACTCCAACACTTAACCAAGCAGTTAGTGCTCCACCAAAGAGTCCAATTAAAATAAGAGCTATATAATCAAGTAAATAAATTTGGCTACGTTCGCGATGTGCTTTGAGCAAGTAGACAGTTAAAATGATGAACAAACCAAGTAAGAGAGAAAACCAACTAAAACTGACGTGCAAAGATGCTGGAGAAGAAGTTTGAAATACAAAAACACCTGTTAAGCCAATAACCGCACTGATACTAGTAACGACAATAATGCGCTTAAAGCCTTGCCATAACCGTAAATCTCTTTTTTGACTATGATAATGGTGACTCCAAGTAACTGCTCCAGCAGTCATACCAAAACATTGAATAGCAAAACTAGTAGCAATTGATTGCTGCTCAGTAAAATTTAATTGCGCAAACATTGGAATAAAAATCACCCCACCACCTGCACCTGTTGAATTAGCAAAAATAGCACCAACCACACCTAGAAAACTAAACAGCCAGTAATCAAGTAAATCATTAAACGGTGGATGGGCTATGTACAGTAAACTCAACCATAATATGGCAAAGAGAATGATAAACTTAGGATTTGTTAATCGAATTGGATTTACATTAGCCATAGTGTTTTCTATGTTTTATCTTTCGTTTGAATATATGACTCGGCATCATTTGATAAATATGATTTAGATAAGTAACTCTTTCCTGTATTTTTTCCTACATTAAAGTGTAATACAAACCCCAAACTCGTTTCTTGAATAGATGTTATGTCCTGCCACAAAATCCTACCAGTATGATAGAAAGACTCACTAAGCACTCCCTGTTCATCAACAGTTAACGTCACTTCACTACCAGAAGCTTTACTAAGCATTTGTCTTAATACCCACCATGGTTTGCTATAGTACAAACTTAGTGCTTCCAATATTCCTAATGCAATAATGAACCAAGCTGCATAAGCATTTACAGGAGTAAAGAGTAATATAATTAAGCCAAATACCATTAAAACACCTGACTTAAAAAAAGCTTTTGCAGACAATTCTAGTGTGGTTGACTCGCTATAACATTCATTAAAGTGAGATTTATCTAAAGTAAATTTACTGGTAAAAGAAGTCGGTGAATTCATTAAGGGAATGGTTAATATATGGAAAAAATTGATTTTAGCAGAAATATCTCAGTAAAGTAATTAGGGTCTAACGCATCATGATCATAGTTAAACACATATTAAGGTGCTCAACAAGAGAACAAAGTTGCTCAAAATCATCTGTGGATAGCTCTTTTTTTGCTTTAGATTTTTTATTTTCAAAGAAATACTGAGCACATATCACGCCTATAGCTTTATTGCCTATTTTTACCGGAACAATAGCCAGAGCACCATCATGAATAAATTCCACTAACTCTTTAGTAACCAAGTCTCGCCATTGCCTGTGAGTATAGTCATTGATCAACGCCGGTATTTTAGATTCAAGTACGCGGCCAATAGCATTATCACTTTGCCGTATATGAAAAGCGATCCTAGTTGTGTCATCTTCCGCCTGGCCATTAAAAACAAAACGAGATTTTACTTGTGACTTATCATCTGACATCATTAAAAAGCTACACCGATCAAATTCGAAAGTGGTAACACAATCAACCAAAGTAGATTGCAAGTACTCATTTAGATCTCGGCTTGATTTCATTAAATTAGTCAGCTTCATAAATGCTGATAGTAAAGATTTTTCTTTAGTAACTTGAGTAATAGGAGCAAAACGTTTTTTTTGTCCAAAATCACTAGCTATTGGCAGCACCTTTATTAAATCTACTAACACATCTGCGCCATAAGATTTTAGCAGTATTGCAGCCTGCTCACGAGTATGTTCAATACGAGCCTTTAACTGTTTAACAGATATTTTCATTATTTTAGCAATATCATCCAATAAACTATTAAAATCTTCTTCGCTTTCACCTGGCTGAGCAATGCTCGTACTCAGTTTGTCTGCAAAGAAAATAGTTTTTACTTCATTGGTTCGATTTTCAGGCTCATCTAAGGCTTTTAATAACAGATCGCTCAAATTCCAAGTATTGGCTAATCCTCGGCTTAATGCATTAAAAGTTGTGCCAATTTCTTGCTCACAATACACCTTAAACCCTGGACTCTCGATATCAACAGCTTGAGCCAGCTTATCCGCATAAATACCTCCTCCACTCCAAAATGCAGTTTCTCCAATACCGTATAATAATGCAGCTAAATAAACTTCCTCTTGTATTTCATCACCATAATTAGGCACCATCATTCTCGCTAACATGCCTGCATAAAAAGAGTTTGCCATCAACTGCATTAATTTTTTATAAACACGAAAATCTAAGCTTTTGCTAGCTAACAAACTGTCAACTAATTTAGCCGTTAAACAAACATTCTTAACAGTTTGAATACCTAAAACCACCGTAGCACGAGAAACGGTGGTAATTTTATTTACGCCCTTATGTCGCACATTATTAGCAACCTTTAGCAAACAAGAAGAAAGCGCTTGATCGTGTAAGATTGCCTGACTAAGTTTTGGTAAAGAAGATTTATCATCATTAGAAAATTTATCAAGCATTCTTGCTGTAGACGTGATCGCAGGTAGCTCAGTATTAGCAATAAGCTCAATCCATTGTTCTGTGGTTTTTAGCATTTTATTGCTCATCAAATCACTTATTTATGACAATAATTTATATACTTCACTATGAACCTAAATAGCTAATTTGTCGAAGTTAATTTACTCAAAAAATTTAAAAAGTTAAAAGCTGCTACGATCAACAAATGGTTTGGCTTGTTTGTTTTTTGCTAAACCATTTTGCATCGCTATACGTTGATTTTTCCTACCCAACAAACGTAGTTGTGTAATACGTTCCCAAAAAAGTGCTGCACGGGTATCTTTTTTCCACGTTTTCTTAAACAAGTATTTAGTCGCCGCAATAGCATCAGGGCTTTGCTGGCAGATTTTTTCAGCTAAGGCTTGTGCCTCAATTAATGGCGTTTCGCTGACTTTTGAAACTAGCCCATATTGTTCGGCCTCAATACCGGAAAAAAATCGGCCCGTCATTGTTAATTCTTGGGCTATATCAACGCGGGTTAATCTAGACAAAGTTGCCATGCCGCTCATATCAGGAATTAACCCCCACTTCATTTCTAGAATAGATAAGTTTGCATCTGGTGTCGCGATGCGGTAATCACACCCTAAGATAATTTGCATGCCGGCACCAAAACAATTGCCATGAACAACAACGATGGCCGGTATTGGCAAATCGCGCCAAACATGGGCGACACGCTGAAACATATTATCTTTTCGCCATGGGAGTTTTACAAAAAACTTAGCAATCATGGATGGGTTTTTAGATACATGATTAAAATCTAACCCCGCACAAAATGAAGCACCCGCCCCTTGTAAAATAACACAACGGATTGAGCGATCCTTTTTAATATGTTTTGCCACTTGCACCAAGTCGACAATCATTTGCTGGTCTAAACCGTTATGTTTATCCGCTCGATTTAAAGTGACATAAGCAATTCTTTGTTCAAGTTTAAAATTCACTCTGGAATTAGTCATAATATTTACAATTTTAAAAGCGATGAAAGTATTGAGTGTGACATACACCAACTGGTAGTACCACCATCGTATAAATTAATATCACAAAAGCAAATTCCAAACAAAAAAATGACAACGTTGTCATTTTTTATAATATCAATGTAAATTGTATGGTAGACTTACCAAACGCACCTAGAATAATCTCATTGCATCAATAAAATAGCCTTAGGCTGATACTGTTAAAAATAAATAACAAGCAATGATTTCTGATACTTACGGATGTCTGAAACTTTCTGATGACTACCCCTTTGTATAGCTCCCTTTGGGATAATAGTTTAATTTTTCTAAGGAAAAAACATGCAAGTTATTATTTTTGATGATGCGCAACAAGTTGCCGCAAATGCTGCCGAATGGGTAGCCGAATTAATCAATAAAAAACCAGACTCCGTACTAGGTCTCGCTACAGGCAGTACGCCTATTAGTCTTTATCAACAACTCGTTAATAAACATAGAGCCGGACAATTAAGTTTTAAAAGCACCACTAGTTTTAACTTAGATGAATACTTAGGTATTGATCCGAATAATGCGCAAAGTTATCGACACTTTATGAATGAAAACTTGTTTGAGCATGTTGATATTGATAAAAGTAAAACTTATCTACCAACATGCAACCAAGGTGAAAACCCTAGAGAGCAAGGCTTAGCTTATGAAGAAAAAATCAAGCAAGCAAACGGGCTTGATTTACAGATATTAGGCATTGGTGCAAATGGCCACATTGGTTTTAATGAGCCAACATCAAGTTTAGCGTCACGCACACGTATAAAAACGTTAACTAAACAAACCCTAACAGATAACTCTCGTTTGTTTGATGAAAATGAGTTTCAGCCGACACTTGCGATGACTATGGGGATTGCTACTATTTTAGATGCTCGATACGTATTATTGATGGCAACAGGTGAGAATAAAGCGCAAGCCATAAAAGATATGGTTGCTGGTCCTCTTTCGGCCATGTGTCCAGCTTCTGCTTTGCAAATGCACGAAAATGCTATTGTATTATTAGATAAAGCAGCAGCAAGTAAATTAGAAGATCAAGAATATTACCAATGGGCACATAATCAAAATATTAAGATAAACCAAGAATTTGGTTTGTATCATAATTATTAATTTTTTTACTGACCATTTAGAAAACACAAAAACTAAAAAACCGACTTTTATAGTCGGTTTTTTATTTAAAACTCGTAACTTATAACTCGTTACTCGAAACTAAATCTTAAACTGCAAATGGATACTTGATCGCTTCATGACATTGATACCCTTCTACACTAAAATCATCCATAGTGACCCAAGTTTCCAGATCTTTTAGTGATTTAATATCAGGATTTATGACCAACTTAGGCAAAGGTAAAGGTTCACGTTTAAGCTGAACATCCTTCATCAAGGGCAATTGATCTTCATAAATATGAGCATTAACAATTTTATGATAGGCGATCCCCGGTTTTAACCCAGTAATGTGTGCCATTATCGCCAAAAAGAAAAACACCTGAACTTGATTAAAATTCAAACCCAATGGAACATCACAAGAGCGCTGAAAGCTAGTTAAGTAAAGAGTACCATCTAAAATAGAGAAGTTGTGCGTATGCATACAAGGTCTTAAACACCCCATATGAAATTCACCCGGATTATAGAAGGTCATAATTTCAGCGCGATCATCTATGCCTTGGCTTAAGTTATCAACTATTTTTTGCAGTTGATCAATAGTACCTCCATCAGGTTTAGCCCAAGCTCTCCCTTGAATCCCATAAACTCGCCCCATATCATCCTCACCCTTGCGGTGAGCATTATTTAGCCAAGCATCATTTAAATTAGCATTAGCATCCCATGTTTTCGTACCTAATTTTCGAAAATCAGCGGCATTATCATAACCACGAATATAGCCAATAAATTCAGCAATAGCTGATTTAAAAAAACTTTTACGCGTGGTAATCATCGGAAATTCATTGTTCGCCACGTTATACTCTAAATCAGCATTGATAACGGTTAAACAGCGTTTGCCTGTACGGTTATTTTCAACCCAACACCCTTGTTCAACGATGCGTTGACATAAATCTAAGTAAGCGCGCATTATCTTTTTCCTTTTACTTTGCGATCAACAGTTTTAGCATTAGCTTTACTACCAGCGATTTTAGCATTCGTTATAGCTGATTTTTCTTGGCTTATATAGCCTAAATAAATAACTAACATTCCAACTAATATCATTGGAATACTTAATATTTGTCCTTTAGAAATAAAAGAGAAGTATAAACCTAAATGAGCATCAGGCTCTCTAAAGAACTCGACTATGGTTCTAAATACGCCATAACCAATTAAAAAGGTACCCGAGGCCAAACCCAAGCTTCTTGATTTACGAGTAACCACAGTTAAAATAACAAATAAGACTACACCTTCAAGAAAGAACTCATACAACTGTGACGGATGGCGCGGTAGTTGTAATGAGTCTGTTGGAAACACCATAGCCCAAGGCACATCACTTTGCCTTCCCCACAACTCAGCATTAATAAAGTTACCCAAACGTCCCATACCTAAGCCAATAGGTACAAGTGGCGCAACAAAATCTCCAACGCGTAGAAATGATTTGTTGGTTTTTCGAGAGAAAATATAAACAGCCGTAATAACGCCAAGCAAACCACCATGAAACGACATACCGCCAGTCCATATTTTAAAAAGATAAAGTGGCTCAGCTAAGAAATAGTCAAATTGATAAAAGAGCACGTAACCGATTCGGCCACCAAGTATAACGCCAAGAAACCCATAAAATAATAAATCGCTTACTTGATCGCGCGTCCATTCACCACCACTTTTATCTGCAGCTTTATTGGCAATAAACATAGCGCCTAAAAAACCAATTAGGTACATCATGCCATACCAACGCAATGCGACTGGCCCTATACTAAAAATAATAGGGTCAATAACGGGAAATTGTAAAAACTGATCTGTCATTTTTTATCCAAAATATAAACACTAGATCCTCGACTAAGTGATCACGAGGATGACGAAAAAACATATAAAAAGTTAAGCTAAAATCATTTTTATTGCCACTAAAATAAGAAATACAGCAAAGATTTTCTTTAAGGTTTGTACCGGTAATTTTGCGGCAAATTTAACGCCAACAGGAGCAAACAAGGAGGACGTTAACACAACTCCTAATAATGCAGGTAAATAAACATAGCCAAAACTCCATACGGGTAACAATTCATTATCAAGCCCAGAAATGATATAACCTAATGAGCCAAACAGTGCCACCATAACACCACAGACTGTTGCAATTCCAATACAGTGCCTAAGCGGCATACCAAAATAAGTTAATACTGGCACTAAAATAGCCCCGCCAGCCATACCCATTAAGCTCGCAATTATACCAGTCAATAAACTAATAAATTGTAGTTTCAACTTTGATGGCATTTTTCTAGACTGCTGCGTACGAATTGAAACAAGCATATAAGAAGCAAGTACAATAACTGCACCTGCAAAAAAGTTAGTTAATGCTTGTGCAGACAAACGGTCTGCAATAAAAGCCCCTAACAAGGCACCGAAAGCTACAATGAACATTAACGGCCTAGTTATATCCCAAGGAATATTATTATTCTTATTATGAGCAAGAGCTGCACTGGATGAAGTAATGACAATCGCCGATAGCGATGTTGCAAGCGCCATTGGCATAATCACTTCATTACTAATACCTAATTGAGGTAATAAGTATACTAAAGCAGGTACAACAATTAAGCCGCCGCCAATACCTAACAAACCAGCTAAGAAACCAGCAAATGCACCAATAAATATACAACTAATAAAAATTAAAAACATTACATTCCAGGACGAATAAAACCACCTAAACCTAATTGCTCAAGTTGCTCGTTTAAATAACTATGCACTTGCTTGGCTGTGGTAAGTCTTAAGGTATGAGACAAAATAATTTTTGCCCTTTTAAAGTCAACATGACGAATAACCCATTTTATTCGCGCTATATTATGCCCATTCATGCTGAGTTTATCAAAGCCCATTGCTAATAATAACAATGCACCTGCGGGCTCGCCTGCCAATTCTCCACATAAACTTAATGGTACTAAGTACTGCGCAGACTGCTGTGCAATAGAATTTAATGCCCTAAGTACAGCGGGATGATAAGCATCATGTAAACTAGCAACCTGAGCATTATTACGATCTACAGCCAACAAATATTGAGTTAAATCATTGCTACCAACGGAGAAAAAGTCAACTCGCTGAGCTAACTCTTTTAATTGAAAAATAACCGATGGCACTTCTAGCATTATGCCTATTTTAGGACGAGGGAGTTGTTTGTGATAATTATGAATAGTATTGCTGCTCTGAGAGGTTGTTTCAGTTTTCTTTTCATTTTTAACTTCACTATTTACCTCGCTTTTCACCTCAAAGTAGGCTTGATTTATTAAGCGAATAGCTTCGTCAACTTCGTTAACATTAGAAATCATTGGTAGCATAATTTCTAAGTTCTTATGGTGCTGATTCGCCCGGATCATAGCTCGAACTTGTACTAAAAATATTTCTGGGTGATCTAAGGTAATTCTAATACCGCGCCAACCTAAGAAAGGGTTGTCTTCTGTAATAGGAAAATAGGGTAAAGATTTATCTCCACCTACATCTAAAGTACGCATGGTTACAGATTTCTGTGGGAATTCTGCTAATATATTTTCATATAATTTGGTTTGCTCTTGCTCCGATGGAAAACAGTGACGATCCATAAAGGGGATTTCAGTTCGATATAAACCAATACCTAAAGCATCTAAATTCTCAGGGCATTCAAAGCCCGCAGATAAACCAGCATTTAATTGTAACTCTATCACTCGTCCATCTTGTGTAATCGTTGGTAAATGGATCTCTTGCTGAATTCTATTCGTTAACTCACTTTCTTGGGCAATTAAATGTTGATACTCACGTTTTAATGCTTCGTCAGGATTAATAAACAGCTCACCACTATAACCATCGACAATAGCTTGTTGTTGATCAAATTGAGCTACAGGAATATTAGATATTCCCATAATAGCGGGTAACTCAAGAGCATGAGCTAAAATAGCAGCGTGAGAATTAGCCGAACCAGACAAAGAAACAATAGCCTTTAACCCTTTATGTTGATATTCAGCTAACATTGATGCAGTAACATCTTCAGCAAGAAGGATAAAGGCTTTAGGAAGGTTTAATTTCTGTGCTTTTTGTTGCTGCAGGTTAAGCAACAATCTATTGCCCAAATCGCGAATATCACTGGCTCGTTCTTTTAAATAACTATCATCTATTGTTTCAAACTGAATAACATAATGCTCAATTACAAGTTTTAGTGCACTTTCAGCTTGCCATCCTTGATTTATTTTTACTGAGACTTCTTGACGAATGTCTGCTTGCTCTAGCAACTGTATATAAACATCAAAAATAGCTAAATTATCATCAGTAATAATATCACTGAGTTTTTGACTTAATTGTTCAAAATCAGCCACTGTTTTATTTATTGCTTGTTCAAAACGCTTAATTTGCTTTTCTTGTTGAGCTGGGCTAACTCTCTGTAATGCCAGTGTTGATAGATCAATTTTTGGCTGATAAACAACGATTTGACTCAATGCAATGCCAGGAGCACCAGCAATACCCAATAATTGTTTTACCCCTTTATTTTTTTCTTCTTCTTGACTAAATAGGTTTTTCACCTCAGCATTAGCTAAAGCACTAGCAAGTTGCGCTGCTAAGGTGACTAAAAAAGCTTCTTCATTCTCATTAAAGTTTCTAGCATGTTTTTGCTGAATAGAAAGGATTCCCAAAACCTTACGCTGATGAATAATGGGGGTTCCCAAAAAAGCATTAAAATCATCTTCTTCAACTTCTGGGGCATGAATAAAGTGTTGATGACTACGCGAATTAGCAATATTTATTGGCTCTTCCCGCTGGCCAACTAAGCCAACTAAACCTTCAGAAAAACCTATGGTTGTTTGTCCAAAAGACTTTTGTGCCAAGCCATCAGAGGCCATTAATAAAAAATGTTGCTGTGAATAATCAGCTAAATAAACAGAGCAACAGTCTGTTTTTAATGAATTTTTGATTTGGCTAACCATACGCTCTAATGCACTTTGCAATTGCGTTTCTTGACTAAACTCAAGAACAATACGGCGTAGCGTGGTTAACATGATTTCCTTATTGAATTTATGAAATGAATAAAAAAAGCCCACATTAAGTAGGCTATTTTAAGTTGTAACAGTAAATCATAGTAATAATTAAGCTTGGCGTTTACGTCGAGTAGGCCGCCTATCTGGGCGCTTTTCATATGAAAAAGCTAAAGCCTGCGAGGCAAACTCTTTCATAACTTTACGATAAACATCGCGCTTAAATGACACAACTTGTCGAACTGGATACCAGTAACTCACCCAACGCCAATCATCAAATTCAGGATGAGAGCTGTTAAGTAAATCCACCGATGATTCAGGTGCGGTTAATTTTAATAAAAACCACTTCTGTTTTTGCCCAATACAAACAGGTTTACTGTCGTGTCTTATATAACGTTTTGGTAATTTGTATTTTAGCCAATGTTTGGTTGAAGCAACAATTTTCACATGTTCAGGTTTCAAACCCACTTCTTCTTGTAACTCACGAAACATGGTTTGCTCTGCAGTTTCCCCTTCATCAACACCACCTTGTGGATATTGCCATGAATGTTGCCCAAACCGTCTTGCCCAAAATACTTGTCCCCTGCCATTAATTATTACTATGCCGACGTTGGCTCGGTAGCCTTCGGCATCGATCACAGGAACTCCTGACAAACTAAAAAATACTTGTATAGATTCAACCATAATAACGGCAACTGAGCAAATGATTACTTTGATTTTTTCTGCTATTCACCAGATAATAGTACTTTATTTAAAAACCCTTTGATGATAAGAACACAATGAATATCCCATCGGATGAACAAGAGTTACTTGAAAGGGTGCATAACTTGGCAGGATTAACCCTCGCTGAAGTTGCCCGTGATGCCAAAATAGAAATGCCCTTAGACCTAAAGCGCAATAAAGGATGGGTAGGCTTATTGCTTGAACGTGTACTAGGCGCAAGCGCCAGTTCTAGACCTGAGCCTGATTTCCCAACATTGGGTATTGAATTAAAAACCCTGCCAATCACTAGTCAAGGAAAACCATTAGAAACCACCTTTGTTTGTGTAGCCCCATTAACAGGTTTAGTTGGCGTTAATTGGCAAAACTGTTGGCTCAAACAAAAACTGTCAAAAGTTTTATGGGTGCCAATTATCTGCGATACACCAAGTGAAAAAAACATCCCATTGGGCGATCGTCGAATTGGTAGTGCTTTTATTTGGTCACCATCAGTAGAAGAAGAGCAACTATTAGCAATGGACTGGCAAGAATTAACCGATATGATTGTATTAGGTGAAGTTGAAAAAATTCATGGTAAGCATGGACAGGTTTTACAACTTAGACCCAAAGCTGCCAATGCTAAAGCAAAAACCCAAGCATTTGATCGTAATGGAAAACCCTTTATGACCTTGCCGCGTGGCTTTTATTTGAAGACTCCTTTCACTCAATCGCTATTGAATAAAAATTTACGAATAAATAGCACTTTTTAATTACATTTAGTTGCGCATAAGTTATTTGAATCCTACAGTTATGTTACACTTACCAAAACCTATATTTATTAAAATTTATACGGTATGAATACCTAAAACATTGAACTCTATGAAGTAATAAGAATGAAGTTTATTAAAAAGTTTGACCATTATATTACTGCAGTGTTTGTCATTACTATTATTGTCATAGTCGCGACTTCTTTTTTTACCTTTAAAGAAATTTTTGCCCGCAGCACTCAAAAACAGCAAGAAGCCATTATGCCGCTGTTTTCATTGATCACCAGTGAAATAATCAGACCAATAACCGTTTCACAATATATGTCTAGCGATCCGTTTTTACTAAACTACATTCAGCAAGACACAATTGATAATGATGTTGTTTTTAATTACATCACCAGCGTTTCAAATAAATTTAATACCTTGTCATTTATCGCGTTGGATAAGCACCAGCGATTAATTGATTCAGAGAACAAAGTTACCAATTTAGATAGCGAAGATGCCGAATGGTATCACCGCTTAAAAACAATTGATAAAACAGAGTTTACTGATTTTGGTGATGCTGAAAACCCACATTTATTCTTTGACGTAAAAATGTTCAACAAAAAGCAAGAGTTTCTGGGCTTCGTTGGACTAGCTGTCGATTTAGATCATTTTTCCCAACAATTTAAAGAGTTTAAAAAAAGCTTTGGCTTCGAAGTTTATTTTATTGATGAAAATGACCATATAACATTAAGTTCAAGCCAACTCATGAAAACCACCTCTCATCACCGTCGAGAGAATTTAACTAATATAAATGAGCTTGAGTGGTTTCAAAACTATCAAAGAGCAAAACAAAACAATACCGAAAACAGTCTAGAAAGCAATGAAAACAATACTATTTTCAACTTTTCTAATGATGATTTAATTATTTCTCAAATACCTCTAAAAGAGTTGAACTGGCGAGTATTTATTGTTGCCCCTCCTGTTACTAAGCAAAGTGCTTACTGGCAGTTATTTATACAAAAATTAATTATCTTCTTATTAGTATCATTCGCTTTATATTATATTTTCACCCTATGTATTCGTAATTTTAGAACAGACTTAGTCAAAGACTCTGAAACAGACTATTTAACACAGTTACCTAATAGAAGCTTCATTCATTGGAAGTATTCACAGTTAAGTACTGAGTATGAACATGTTAGCGTAGTCATAGCAGATATAGATAACTTTAAAATTCTCAATGATACTTATGGTCATTTATTTGGTGATGATGTTTTAAAAGTAATAGCCAAAGAGCTCAGTAAAAACTTAAGAAATATTGATTTGATTGGTCGCTGGGGTGGTGAAGAATTTCTTTTTATATTGCCTGATACCAACGCACAGCAAGCACAAGAAATAGTCGATAGAATAAGGCTAAACATTGCTAGAATTCCATTTACTCCTTCATCTACCAGCAAAAAATTTAATGTCACCGTCAGCTTTGGTGTTAGTGACAGTAACTTAGCAAATGTTGAGCTAGAAGAAATATTAATTAGAGCCGATCAAGCCCTTTATCGCGCTAAAAGAAATGGTCGAAATCAAGTCGTTGTTCACTTAGAGTAATACCGTATATTTCATTACTTTAAAAGTAAAAATTAATGACTCAACACTGAAACCTCCTGCTCCATTGTCACGCTTTCCCCTGCTGGAATTAATTGCATTTGGGTATTGGCTGCTTCTAAACAAACAAACTCTTGCTCGCCATTGTGGTGAATATCAGCCATATTATTCGATAACTCCGTACCAGGATTCCAAAAGACCCACTGCTGAGTATTGGTTGCTTTAAGTTCAATGGTACGCCTCCACTTATTATCAACGATATCCATCACATTATTACTATGGTAAATACGATCAACGGGTCCTACACCATTTTCAAGTGATTGTGGTTTACACAATTTCTCAGTTAATTTGTCATCAAAATTTGCCTGCTCTAATGCCGCCACTTTTATATTTTTAGGAGAGCTAACAGAAAAGTAACTGTGTAAAGCGCCCGTATAATAGGCATCAATATCACTTAAATTTTTCATCTCTAGAACTTGTTTAAATGAACGACCAAAAAACAACACTTGCTTTAATTGACAAGCGAACGGCCATAAGTCGTTCATATCTTTCCCATGCCAACTTAAACAAACCTCAACACCTTGCTTACTAATATCAACATTATCTACTTGCCATAACTGTGTACGCGCAAAGCCATGGTTACCGGCTTTATTTTCACTGTCATTGGGATGAGAGCCAAACCATGGCCAACACAAAGGGATGCCACCGCGTATCGCTTTCCCTCTATCAAAGGCGGAGTCTTTAGATAGCCAAAAAACTTCTTTTTCACCATAGGGTTGCCAGCTAAGTACTTGCCCACCATATAAGCTAACTTTTGCCTTAACATTTGGGTGTTCAATCACTAAGGCTGAGATACCTTTTGATAGTTCAGCTTGATGAACCTGACCAAATTCATTTTTAGTTAACAACTGCATTATTTAAATTCCAATAACTTTTCTTGAGGTTTTACTTTAGATAAGAGATTCTAAAAAAAAACTATCTTGTTTGAAAGCTTAAAAGCTTTTACCTAGCGATAGAAACACACTGCTTCTGCCGCCAGAAGCAAAACCAACACCAAAAACAGCTGGCCCAAAGTCAGTATCCGTTCCCAAATACAGACTACCTGATTTAACAATATCATCAATTTTCACCGATTCAGTAAACTGCCACACATTTCCCGCTTCCAAACTTGTTCCTAAATAAAGCGGCAAACTGGTTTTTCCAAAAAACTCACGGCCTAAATCATATTGATATACTACTGCGGCAAAGCCCTTATGAGGGCCAACTAAAGCATCTTTTTGGTAACCCGAAAGATTTAAAAAACCACCAAGTTCAGTCACATGCACTGAGAAGTCAGTCTCGTTATTTACGGTAGCAAAGGACGCAATGCCAACAAGAGTATGATTACGAATGCGAAAAGCGCCTCGCCAATCAAACTGAATTTCAAGTGAAGTATCTTCTGGATCAACACCTCCTAATTCTTGATAGCGATCATTTCGCCAAAACATGTTAATAGAAAATTTATTACCCTGAGTTGGAAAGTTGATGCTATTTAAACTGTCATAATTAAAAGATAAATAACCTCCAACAGAATCATAATCAAGTGATGTATCCGTATTATCTTTAAAAGCAATCTCTCCTTTTTCGCCAATAAAACCAAATTCTATTGCGCCATCATTTACATAGTTAAAACCCAAGCCTGCATTTGTGAGGAAGTACTTATTAGTAGTTCCAGGTCGTTCCTTAGTTTGCGCCCATTTGTCTTGGGTATATTGAACTCTTGCTCTAGCAAAGTAGTGCTGACTTTCCTCTAGAGGCTGGTAAAATTCACTTGCTAACATAGACTCCCACCCTAGTTTGACTTCATTAAGCCACATACCACCATGTGGAGTAACTTCATTTTGAATATGAGCTAAATCTAAATCAACAACCGAGCCATGGGTAAAGTCACTTTCAAGGCTAAAACCAAAGTGTAGATAATTCGGCCCCCAGGATTTAGTGCGCGTTGTTACTATCAGTTTTCGACCTTGTGGTAAATCAACAAACTCAGCATCAACATGTTCAAACTTATTAATTGCATAAACACGAAGAATTGCGGCTTGTAGTTGCTCTTTACTAACAACATCACCAATTCTTAGCGCAAGTTTTTCTTCTATAACAGCAGTGCTTACATTGGAATTATTTTGATATTCAATAGCAATTATGGGTTGGGTTAAAACATTAAACCAGGTTAAGCTTTTCTGTTTTTTTTGTTGTTGATAGGTTAAATATTGTTGCTCATTGACGCTTAGTTTTTTTAAATCTTGCTCAGCGAGTAAAGCGGCTTGCTTGCCTAGTTCAAGTGCTTGCCCCATTATTGAAAAATCGGTTGTGCTTAAGTCGTCAATATTGGGGCGGATTAATATATCCCTAGTAGATAAATATTTTTTTTGAGCGAGCGTAGTGTTATTCGTTAAAATTGTTGATAACTGATTAAATACGTCAAGAGTATTATTAATATTTTCCTTTGATAATAAAGGCGAGCCAATGTCTACCGCTATAACAATAGTGGCGCCCATTGCTTTTACCACATCAATAGGCATGTTATTGGCAATACCGCCATCAACTAATAATTTCCCGTCAATTTTTACAGGCTCTACAACTCCTGGCACAGCTGCTGATGCCCGCATCGCTTTTGTTATACTTCCTTTATCAATAACAACTGCTTTTGCTGTCGCTAAATCAGAAGCAATAGCACGATAAGGAATCGCTAAGTGATCAAAGCTTTCAAATTTTGCAACAACATCAGTCGACAGTTTTAGTAAATTACCCGCTGACTGCCCCAACAACAAACCACTCGGTGACTTTAACTGCCCATCCCTAACGCCAAGACGTAAAGGAATATTATATAAATCTCTAAGTTCTTTATTTTCAAATGATAACAACTCCCGAGGAATAAAATCTGAATAACTATCATTCCAAGGTAAGTTCAACATTATATTTTCAATTTCATCTGCGCTATAACCCAAAGCATATAAGCCACCAACATAAGCACCGATACTCGTGCCAACTACATAATCAATGGGAATATTATTTTTCTCAATAATTTTAAGCACTCCAATATGAGCCGCACCTTTAGCGCCTCCACCACTCAGTACCAAACCTATTTTTACACGTGATTCGGCATATATTGAAAAGCTAGTAAATAGGCAAAATAAAAACACAAGAAGAGAAAATAAACGCATAAAATTAAGGAATTAAATTAAATAATTATTGTGTTACAAATATTACAGTTTTATTTTAACGTATCCACCTTTAATTAATATCTGTGACCTTTCTTATTTTAATTCTGTTTGAATATTAATAAATCAGATGAAAATGAAAGGTTATCTTCCTCCAGATTTAAGAAGAAAAAAGCAGCTAAAAAGCTGCTTTCATAATAATTGACCTAATTTTTTGGTTATAATTTAAGTAAACATCGATTTAACATCTGCACACATCGTTTTAAATTCTTCAGTCTGCATAAAGTCAACATCGGGCAAAATGCCTTTTTTCACATAATTATTTAATAATACTTCTTGGGTTGATTCATTCTTAAATATATTGTGATAAATAGCGCCGGCTCGAATAAAATCTAGATAATGAGCTTCTTTTGGCAAAATAGTTAAATCACTCCAACTTTCAGCTATTAAAGTTAACTCTTCTGAAAGACCCCATTCACGCGATATTGCTGCACCAATTTGCCCCGACAATTTAATGATAGCTTGTTGCAAAAATGTTGGGTTAGCAAAAACATCAGGATGTTGTTCCGCTTCAGTTAAAATAGGCAACACCCCTATATTATGTATTAAAGATGCTAATGTAATGGTGTCTAAAGTTAATACCGAGTGCTTATTATTTTTAAGGTATACACTCATTAAACTTATGGCTACGGATGCTATATTTATCGTTTTTGTCCATGCTTTTTTCATATACATAGCGACAATATCATTTTCAGAAACAAATACTTGTTCAAGTGCCATGGCTGTTGCAATGCTTTTTATTTGACGTAAACCAATACGAGTTACTGCTTGAGCTACACCTTCAACCTTAATCAACCTACCTAGTAATGCGCTATTCGCTACTTTAATCATACCTAAAGACAAAGCAGGATCTTGTCCAATAATTTCCCCCATATAACCCAGATTAACGTCGGGATCATCGGCAGCTTGTCTTACTTTTAATGCGACTTCTGGCAACGTTGGTAAAACCAATGCATCTTGTTTTAATTTTTCCATTAAAATAGTATACAAGGCATTTTCAGTAGCCATAGAGTTCCCCTTTATTCTTATTTCTATAAGTTAAAAATAGCACAATTTTTACTAACGCCAAGGCTTTTTTTAATGTTTTTCAATATTGTACGAGAGTATGATTTTTTCGACTGTTTTTTATACATCGAATAAATTTATAAGCAAACTCGAAATTCACCTCAAGGTATAAAAATAAAATTTACTTGAGGTGGTTTGGGTATAAAATTTATCACTGGTTTAGATTGCCCAACCCTGCACTTTTTCTTATAATGCGCGCCTTGATACTCTTTGTTCACTAACGATTATATAGATAAATTTATGTTGAAACCTGAATTACTTTCACCTGCTGGTAGTCTAAAAAATATGCGATATGCTTTTGCGTATGGCGCCGATGCTGTTTATGCCGGACAACCACGTTATTCTCTTCGAGTTCGCAATAATGAATTTTCATTAGAAAACATAAAAATAGGTATCGATGAAGCGCATGCTTTAGGGAAAAAATTCTATTTAGTAAACAACATTGCTCCCCACAACGGAAAATTGAAAACCTTTTTAAAGGATATTACTCCCGTTATTGCGATGAAGCCAGATGCGTTAATTATGTCTGATCCCGGATTGATTATGCTAGTACGTGAAAACTTCCCTGAAATGTCTATCCATTTATCAGTACAAGCCAATGCAGTAAACTGGGCTACGGTTAAGTTTTGGCAACAGCAAGGAGTTGAGCGGGTTATTTTGTCACGTGAACTTTCTCTTGATGAAATTGAAGATATTCGCATGCATTGCCCAGAAATGGAGCTTGAAGTATTTGTGCATGGTGCTTTATGTATGGCTTATTCCGGTCGTTGCTTATTGTCTGGTTATATTAACAAACGCGATCCAAACCAGGGCACTTGCACTAATTCTTGTCGCTGGAAATATGATACTCATGAAGCTAAAGAGACTGAAACAGGTGATATTATTGCTGTTAACCCCGCAAGTTCAACACCAGCTAATTCTGCACCAGTAATATATACACCTGATACAAATATTATTTCCCCTGAAAGTTCGCTAGCTAGCTCTTTACCTGATAATAAGCCGATAGACGATGTAATTTTACTACAAGAGCAAGGGCGTCCTGGTGAATATATGCCAGCTTTTGAAGATGAGCACGGCACATACATTATGAATTCAAAAGACTTACGTGCTGTTGAACATGTAGAACGTTTAACCAAAATGGGTGTACATTCACTGAAAATTGAAGGTAGAACAAAGTCTTTTTATTACTGTGCTCGAACTGCCCAAGTTTATAATCAAGCGATTAATGATGCCATATCAGACAAAGCTTTTAATCCTAACTTGAATACCGACTTAGAACATTTAGCTCATCGAGGATATACCGAAGGATTTTTAAAGCGTCATCGCCCTTCTGATACACAAAACTATGATTACGGTTATTCAAAAAGTGATACTCAACAATTTGTTGGCGAAGTCTTAGGAAAAAATGAAGAATCTGGTTTAATTGAAATTGACGTGAAAAACAAATTCCTTGTTGGCGATAAATTAGAATTAATGACACCAAACGGTAACGTTAGCTTCACATTAACTAACATGGTCCACAGCAAAACACGTGAAAATATAACCGATGCAAAAGGCTCTGGCCATAAAGTAGAAATAGAACTAGACACAGATTTAAATTTGGAGTTTGGTATTATTATGCGTTACTTAACTGAAGGCGGAACTACTAGACACCCTTTTGCACAAAATCAAGCGGATAAATAGGCAAAGCATTCATGGCTTTATTTATTGAAGACAGTTGCATAAACTGTGATATGTGTGATCCTGAGTGTCCTAACGAGGCAATCACTTTAGGTGAACACATATATGAAATTGATCCAGACAAATGCACTGAATGCATAGGTCATTATGACAAACCAACTTGCGTGAGTGTTTGTCCAATAGATTGCGTAAAGCCCGATCCTAATCATATTGAAAGCGAAGAATCTTTATTGGCTAAGTTTTTAAAAATGCATGCAAATTAGCCCTATATAACTCTATTGGAGGATACACATCAGGATGAAAGATTTACAACAAAAAAATATAGAGGCTCCTATTGGCAATGTCTATGTTATGACTCATTCATTTTTCTCAGACGTGATTAGAATAGGATGTACTCCTGAAGATCCACAGGAATATGTAAAATCACTTTCTGCCAAAACGCCCGGTGATTATACACTTGTTTTTTCTCTACAGTGTACCAATCCTTGTAAAGTCAAAAAAAGAATACAAGAGCATTTAAATGCGCAAGAATACGTTAAAGAGTTTTATCAGGTGCCTGCAGCGGTGGCTGAGCGTTTACTTAAAAGAGAAACTTTAGTGATTCCAACATTAAATGAAGTTTGATTCTTTAAGATAAGTTGATATTTATTTTTTTCCATGAAAAAATACGAGCAGATTAAATAATAGAGGTTTGTTGTGATTAAAGGTTCTTTAGCAAATATAGTGTTAATTATAATGATTCTTCTGCAATCATTTAGTGCTATAGCTGAGTCTTCTGAAACACATCAACTTGATGTACAACATCTTCAAACTGAACATTCTCATGCTGATGATGCAAATATATTAAATGATAACAACTCTACCGATGAACATAACACTCAAGATTGTCATCATTGTGGACATTGTAGTGGCTCACACCTAGTGTGGATTCTAGAAAAAGATGTATCAAGTCCACTCGATTTCATGTCTTTTGATAAAATACCGTACCCAAATACTACCCAAAAAGAATTTATAGAAGCAACGCTTCGCCCTCCCATTGTTTAACTTGTTCATTTGTTATTGACCTTTATATACTCAAACAATTTCAAATTGCTTGAGTAAAAGGTCTGTTTATTTATTTGAATAGGTTTAATAAATCACATGGTTATATTTTTAAAAAATGCAGGTTTTGCCCTGTCTGTAAGCATATCTGTAAGCTTAGTTATGCTTTTTACTCCAAGCACCCTTGCAAAAGAAAACAGCGAAGCACACGAGGAAGGCGTACTTGATAAAGGAATAAGCTTCAGTCCAGAAAAAATTGCACTTGCGAATATCAAGGTAGAGTCAATTACACCTAAAGTGCAATACAGCACCGTTTATGCGCCAGGTGAAATTAAAGTAAACGGTTATAAAAGCTATATTGTTTCTTCTAGAACAGAGTCAGTTATCACCAATCGACATGCTATTTTAGGCGAGCATGTACAAAAAGATCAGAAACTTGTGACACTTTTTAGTGAGTCAATGGCGCAAGCGCAAGCTGATTATTTAATAGCATCAACCGAATGGCAACGCGTTAAAAAGTTAGGAAATAAAACGCTAAGTGAAAGTCAATTGCTAAAGGCTGAAACAATGTTCAATGCTTCGTACGGACGCCTTATCGCCTTAGGCTTAACCAGTGATGCAATTCAAAACATCTCAAAAATGAGAACGTCACTCTTTGGTCAATATACGCTAACGGCTAAAATATCGGGAGTTGTTCTTCATGATGATTTTTATCAAGGCCAACGAGTTGCTGCAGGTGATTCAATTATGCTATTGGCTGATGAAAAAGATTTATGGGTTGAAGCGAAAGTAGCGCCAAATAAAAAGCTCGACTTATCCATTAACGCACCTGCGATTGTTACATTAGAAGAGCAAAACTATCACGCTAAAGTAATTCAAGAAGCACACACTATAGACCCGATCACGAGAACACGTATCGTTAGATTATCGGTGAACAATCAAGATGATAGTTTACATTCAGGTATGTTTGTCAAAGTAAACTTTCAATTTAAAACAGAAAACAAAGTGATGGCGGTGCCTGAAACTGCTTTGGTTAGAGGGGCTGATGGAGATTGGATCATTTTTGTGGAAGACCATCCGGGGGAGTTTGAGGCAATTGAAGTTGAACTAGGACGTGCCTTGGGTGACTATCGAGAAATCATAGGGTTAGAAAGTGGCAGTCGCGTGGTAACTCAAGGAGCGTTTTTTGTTGCTTCTGAAATCGCTAAAGGCGGATTTGATCCGCACAACCACTAAGGGGACGACGATGTTCAATAAAATTATTGATTGGTCTATTAACAATAGATTGCTCGTCGTGATCATTTTAATGGCAACCATGGTTGGTGCCGTTATGATGATTCCCAAACTTAATCTTGACGCCTTTCCTGACGTTACTAACGTGCAAGTTGCAGTAAATACCGAAGCACCGGGATTAGCAGCGGAAGAGGTCGAGCAGTTAATTACTTATCCCATTGAAGCGGTTATGTATGCTTTACCTGATGTAGAGCAAGTACGTTCCATTTCTAAAACTGGCTTGTCTGGTGTAACCGTTGTATTTAAAGAAGGTACAGATATTTACTTTGCAAGACAACTGGTTTTTGAACGATTACAGGCGGCAAAAGAGTTAATACCTGAAGGTGTTGGTACGCCAGAAATGGGGCCGAACACATCAGGCTTAGGACAAGTATTTCAGTACTTGCTTATAGCTGACAAGGATTCAGATTATGACGCGATGACATTAAGAAGTCTCAATGATTGGATTGTCAAACTTCTTATTATGCCCGTCGATGGTGTTACTGACGTGCTCTCTTTTGGGGGAGATGTTAGACAATATCAAGTCAATGTAGATCCCTCAAAGTTGCTTTCTTATGAATTGACTCAACAAGATGTGGTGCAAGCTCTTGATGATAACAATACCAATGTCGGTGGCTGGTATATGAATCGAGGTCAAGAGCAACTCGTCATTAGAGGAACAGGCTGGTTCAAAAGTGGCAAAGCCGGTATTGAGAACATTAAACAAGTCCCTGTTAAGACGATTGACGGCGCAGTTGTTACCGTATCAGATGTCGCTAAAGTAGAGTTGGGGAGTGAAATTCGGCAAGGTGCTGTTAGCATGACCCAACGAACTAAAAATGGTGATATAGAGAAACTCGGCGAAGTTGTTTCAGGTATTGTGCTTAAAAGAATGGGCGCAAATACTAAGGCGACCATTGATGGCATTAATGCCAAAATCCCGTTGATCAATCAAGCCCTACCTGAGGGTGTTCGGTTTGAATCACTTTATGATCAAGCTGATTTAATTGAAAAAGCCGTAAATACCGTTGTTGAAGCGTTGGCATTAGCATTTGTTTTTATTTGTCTCGTACTAGTGCTATTTTTAATGAACTTAAGAGCAACATTCTTAGTGCTCATTTCTATTCCTATTTCTATTGCTATAGCCCTAATGATAATGGCATGGTGGGGAATTTCCGCAAATTTAATGTCACTTGGAGGTATTGCTGTTGCAATTGGCATGTTAGTCGATGGTTCGGTGGTTATGGTTGAGAATATGTTTAAGCACCTAAACCAAGGCGATCCAACACATTTAAGAAATGCAATAAAACGTGTTCCCTCCTCTGATAAAGATCCTTACGCAGCTGAAGATGACAATCACGGCATTGAATTACGGTTGAAACAAGCAGGTAAAGAAGTTGCTCGACCGGTATTTTTTGCGGCATCTATTATTCTTGTGGTATTTACGCCGTTGTTTAGCTTTGAAGGAGTCGAAGCCAAATTATTTCAACCCATGGCAATAAGTATTATTTTAGCCGTTGTCTCAGCGATTGTTGTTGCACTATTTGTTGTACCCGCTTTAGCAACATTCCTGTTTAAAAAAGGGATAAAAGAACGAGAAAGCTTTGTACTTAAACCGCTCGATAAACTCTATAGAAAAAGCCTTAAAATAGCCCTTAAAAATACAAAATTTGTTATTGCGACATCAACGTTACTTGTTGTTTCAGCTATTGTGGTAATTCCTCACATTGGCACTGAATTTGTTCCTGAATTAGAAGAAGGAACCATTAACCTCAGGGTCACACTAGCACCATCATCTAGTTTGGAAACCGCTTTATCCGTTTCGCCAATACTAGAAGAAAAGCTATTGGCCTTTCCTGAAGTAAACTACGCGTTAAGCCGTATAGGTCGTCCAGAAATCGGTGGCGATCCTGAGCCTGTAAACAATATTGAAATATACATAGGATTAAAGCCAGTATCACAATGGACAAGCGCATCAAACAGATATGAGTTACAAGCTCATATGGAAAAAGCGCTGGAAGACTATCCCGGGTTACTTTTAAATTTTTCTCAACCTATAGCGACACGTGTTGATGAATTGCTGTCAGGTGTTAAAGCGCAATTGGCCATTAAGCTTTTTGGGCCTGAACTGGATGTTTTAGCACAAAAAGGACAAGAAATAGAAAGCTTAATCAAGACCATTGCAGGCACTCGCGATGTTGCACTTGAACAAATTGCGGGTGAAGCGCAACTGGTTATAGCGCCTAATAGGCAACAATTGTCTCGATTTGGTCTCTCTGTGGGAAACATAATGGACGTTGTACAGAACGGCATTGGCGGTGTCGCTGCGGGACAAATCATTAATGGTAACGAACGATATGATATTTATGTTCGCATTGAAGAAGAGTATCGTAAAAACAAAGAAGCAATAGCAGATATAAGATTGCGATCTCCCAATGGTGCTTGGGTGCGGCTTGGTGATGTAGCTTCTGTTTCTTACGAGTCAGGGCCTCCTCAAGTTCGACGAGATAATGTTCAGCGGCGAGTTGTTATTCAAGCCAATGTGCAGGGACGAGATATGGGCAGTATTGTTGCTGATATTCGGGCAGCTATTGACGCTAAAATTGATTTACCTGCTGGTTATTCAGTTGCTATCGGTGGTCAGTTTGAAAATCAAGAAAGAGCACAAAAGAGGCTAGCGATAGTGGTGCCATTATCTTTAGCCTTAATTGCATTGTTGCTTTATTTTGCTTTTGGCTCGGTTGGGCAAGCAATGTTAATTCTTGTCAATGTACCGTTAGCGGTCATAGGCGGTGTTTTTTCACTTTACCTCACAGATCAATACTTATCAGTACCAAGCTCGGTAGGTTTTATTACCCTCTTTGGCGTCGCCGTATTAAATGGTGTGGTGATGGTTGAAAGTATCAACCAACGTTTAAAAGGTGGCATTGAAAGTTCGAAAGCCGTATTTGAAGGGGCAACTTCAAGGTTGAGACCTGTATTGATGACAGCGATTACATCGGCTTTAGGGCTGATCCCAATGTTAATGTCTAATGGGGTTGGCGCTGAAATTCAACGACCACTTGCCAGTGTTATAGTTGGAGGTTTGGTGACGGCTACATTGTTAACACTCTTTGTTTTACCTGTTTTATATAAGGCTTTTTCTAAAAATAAAATCAAAGAATTAAGCCATTAATTACAACCTATAAACTCAACCTAATGGTCACATACGTATTTATCTATGTGACCATTTTACCGTTAGAGGCTATTGATATAAAAAAGCCGTTAACTTAGATGAACGGCTTAAATCTATAGAAACTAGTTACTTATAATGCTTTAACCATTAAGCTTATCAAGTAAACCGCCAAGCTTTTCTTTAACCTTGTCTTTTATTTCATCTTCAACTTCACCTTTTAAGATTTCGGTTTGCTCTTGTTTCGCTTGTTTCCAGATTGATGATAATGCTTGTTTTACCAACTCTGCACCTAACTGACTTGCTGGCATGCCCGCTTGGCCGCCAATATTGGTTAAGTTAATATCGGCTAATGTAGCTCGATGGGCTTTATTACCTAGTTTGGTTAAATCAACGGTTAATGCGACACCCGTCAGTACAAATTTGTTAACTCGAATAATAGGTTCAGCTTTACCTGTTGTACTTTTTTGCTCAGATTGAGAAGCACTATTACTCGCGGTATTTCTTTTAATAGCATCTAGAATATCTTTGATATTTGCGCCACCATTTTCATCAAATTCAACAACGGCTTCAGGTTTATCAATGATAATTTGATCAATAATAATAAGATCGGTAGTTAAGCTCTTAAGATTAATATCTAACGTCACTTCATTTAATGAAAATACTGATGGCGCACTATATTTAGATGGGTTAGCTAAAACCAAACCGTGAATAGTACCTGCTCCTTTTAAAAGCTTCATATCGACCTTAGCAACAGTTACAGACTGCTCGGTAACCTTTGAACCTACTTGTTCTATCTGCTTTTTAATCAAAGCATTAATTGCGTCACCGCTTAAAAATATGAAAGCACCTCCAGCTATTAATAATAAAAGAGCCGTAAATATTACAAATTTTTTCATTGTTAAAATATCCTTAAAAATAATTCCAATACAAATTATAACTTACGAGAGATTTAACGTTCAATCAATCTCTGTGTTATTTAAATATTCGTCTCAACGAGTAACCTAGAACTAAGTTGATTAATTTCCTATTACAGAGAATTGGACAGTTTAGCCATATTCTCAAACTATTTAGCTACGTATACTAAACAGCATAAATAATTGTACGTTAAAACAAACAAGCGAAGTAAGAGCCCCCCTCTTTTATGGCTTTCTCAGTCAACAGCTAGCCCCCTATTACTGTGACTGAGAAAGTTCATAAGCCTATCAACTTATAGGCTGTAGTAACAATCCCTAAAATTTTTAATGAAATAATTGTGCTTTAATTTCAGAGAAATCTATAATATTTAACAGCTCAGCTTTTTGTTCTAATTCACTAAAATCGGTATGCCCTGCTGCAGAAAAATATAAACACGACAACATAAATAGTATCAACTCATCTTGCTCACTACTCTTGGCTCGTAACTGACTCACTTTTTCTAAATGGTTCAGCTGCTTAACTAAGTTGGCATCAATGTGCCATAACGACAGCATCAATGATGATGACGAGTAGATACTAATTTTCATTGATTCCCTAATATGCTGATTAAGGGATTGCAGGTCGTCAATCCCTTGTAATGAATGCAACATTAACTGGTGTTTATAAGCACTTTTATGACTGAGCAAAAGTATCCCCAACAATGCAAACACCAACACTTGCTCTGTTAAAGTAATATCAAATTTAATAGTTGAAACCAAAGACTTACGTATTCGCTGGAAAAGTTTTGGCGCAATTAAAAATGCTTCGCTATATTGCTCGATGACAGCTTGATCAACATGATCTTGTAGCGAATCTTTCATGGCATAAACGATGGCAAAATTAACAACGGTGCCAATGCCTAAGTTTCGACTAACGGCTTCAAGAAGGTTTTTGGGCGTTTTACCGTAAATGGCTTTACTGGCATGCCCCATAATACGAGCAGAAAAAATGGCATCTTTACTAACAATTTCAACAACGCGTTGTAAATCAAGATTGCCTTGTTCTTTTTCATCAAGTAATTGTCTGCAACTACCAGACATAGGTGGCATATTCTCAGCAATTTCTATTAGTTTTTTATGACTACTGTGTTTATTATCAACCAAAGACAATACACGAAACTGCGAAGGTGTCACTCCAAATTTCTGACGAAATGCGCGTTCAAAAGTTGCCCTTTCTGAATAACCAAGCTTAATGGCTAACTCATCAATTTTAATATGCTTGGTTAACAAGGCTTTCACACAAAGCTCATTTAAAAACTTGCTTTGAATAAGCTTATAACTGGTTTCTTCTTGAGCAAGTTTGCGGCGAAATGAAGTCATACTCATCGCCAGTGAAGAAGCACATTGCTCTACAGTTAATGATGCGGGTAATTCACACTTGTTTAATAAAGTATTTACAGTTTCTGTTAGCTGTAGTGAGTGTTGAAAATGACTCATGTGAAAGAGATTTTTCCATAGACTGAATATGAATAATTATAAAGAAATAACACAATTACTTATACTAGCTCAATCAAACTTTTCATTCTTATTTACTAACTCACCAACAATAAGTTTTAATAAGAAAGTTTCACGTTCGATTGAAAGCCCTTTCTTTTCGCTATTAGCAATGGTGTGTTCATTATGGCTTATAGCCTGATGAATGTTCATCCAAATGGGATGCATGCCATTATCAACTTCATGCGACTCAAGTTCAGGATCTAATAACTCGTCATCTATCGTACACACATAACAATAAGACTGCATATGAACGATGTCAAAACCGGTTTTATGCCAAGGTCTAAACTCTTCATATAAACCGAACTCCTGAATATTTTGTACATTATGCGCACCTGTTTCTTCTTTTAATTCACGAATAAGACCATCAATATTACTTTCCCCTTCATCAATACCACCACCAGGCAAACTGTAATCGTGGTAACGTTTTGTATAGAGTAAAAGAATATTAGCCCCATTTAGCACAATAGCCCGAGTCGCTTTTCGGCTAAAACTTGTCGCAGACAAATCTGTAATGTTTGGATGAATGGTAGATTTTAATAAACGCATAGAGGTCTGCTTAAAAGAGTTAAAAGTGAGCTACTTTCTTATCCGATGTAACATTATTGTGCATCAACCAGTTTATTCTGAGTTTTGAATTCAAAATCACTAGCATCATGGCGTTCATGCAACTGCCCGTCTAGCTCTCCCCAAGTACGATTGACCATTATCCCGCGTTTAACAGCTGCTCGCGCCCCAATATCTTCAGTCCAACGTACTAAGTTTTTATAAGATTGAGCTTGAAGAAATTCTGCTGCTTCATAGATTTTATTTTGCACTAATGCCCCATACCATGGCCAGATAGCCATGTCGGCAATAGTGTATTGGTCGCCGCACATATATTTATTATCAGCCAAGTGGTGGTCTAGCAGGTCAAGTTGACGTTTGACTTCCATGGTAAATCGCTCTATCGGATATTCAAATTTTTCTGGTGCATATGCGTAGAAATGGCCAAAACCTCCCCCTAAATAAGGGCCACTACCTACTTGCCAAAATAGCCACGATAAACATTGTGACTTAAGCAGCGGCTCTCTAGGTATAAAAGCATCAAACTTCTCTGCCAAATATAACAAAATCGCTCCAGATTCGAAAATAGGCACTTTATTATCCCCACTATTATCCACTAAAACGGGGATTTTAGAGTTTGGGTTTACATCGACAAACCCTGAACTGAATTGATTCCCTTCCATAATATCAATCAAATGAGCATCGTATTCGGCTTCTTTTATTTCTAAAGCTAATAGTTCTTCCAATAGTATTGTCACTTTAACGCCATTTGGGGTCGCCACCGAATAAAGTTGTAACGGATGTTTGCCTACAGATAAGTTCGCTTGATGTGTTGCCCCAGCCGTAGGGCGATTAATGCTGGCGAACTTGCCACCCATCTCTGTATTCCATTGCCAGATTTTTGGCGGCACATAAGTATATTCAGACATTATCAGCTCCATAATTATTGTTGATGCTTTAAGCTTATCATTAATCAAATTAGCAATGCTGTAAGCATTAGTAAAATTAACAGCGCCCCATATTAACGATTAGAATGGACGATTTAATATTGTTATTTAACGGTCATTAAGATTCACTGCACAAAGAGGTCAAAGTGATGAACGAACTGTAGTGGTTGACAATATTCATGCGTAGATATGCAGGTTGGCTTAACCAACGCTACTAAGAAAACATAGTGCGGCGCCAGTTTAGAGGAGTTACGGAAAATACAATATTGTTATCCGCAACACTTTTTATATTTTTTGCCACTGCCACATGAACAAGGATCATTACGGTTCGGGGTTTTGTCGAACGTAGTGGTGGTTGGTTTGTTTAGTATGGCGTTAAGTTCATTAACATTTTCATCTATGGTGCTATCTACGGTGATATCAGCAAATAACCCATTATCGGCAACTAACGCCTCTACTTCTAGTTTTCTTCCTTCGCTAGTAACTACTAGCGTTAACGGGTGTTTTTCTGTGCCAAGCTTAACATTACGCTTAGTATTATAACCTGTTTTAACATGGTTTACTCTGGTGTGGATACGCCCTTTATAATACAGATCGTGCATGATGAACTCCGTTAATTAAATACTCGGTTTGAGCGCGGCAGTATAACGTAAAATGTTAAATAGTCGACTGTTGAATTAAGGAACTTTTTTCTTGTCTGCCTTTTGCGAAAGGCAAAGAAAAATAATATTTTTTGCTAATGACCGTTTTATAGGAAGAACAGCCGTTAATGAGATAAACTGTAATATCAACAATGGGACAGTAAACACATGTCGACAAACGCCACTAACTACAACTAAATCAATAATTATTGAAAAACTAAAAGCTAACCACAGCGCCTTTAAATCAGCTTTTATTTACAGAGCTACCAAGAAATTCGTGGCCTAATAAAGACCATTTGTTCATTTAAAACTATCCGATAAAGCTTTATAATTGAAGTATAAGTTTCAATAATAATTTAAAAATAAATAAGAGATCAATATGTATCCTTTAGAGTATATAGAACCCGTATTTCGTCCACCAAGTGAATGGAAAAGCCTGATATTACAAGTTACAAACGGTTGCTCATGGAACAAATGCACCTTCTGCGA
>Ga0209184_1000144_pt1 | contig 92885 bp, 83 predicted proteins | sample EN8Hudsemesocosm_2_FD_184627 | JGI IMG/M metagenome (GOLD analysis project Ga0209184, IMG submission 184627) | Methane-oxidizing microbial communities from mesocosms in the Hudson Canyon - EN8C Hudson Canyon (SPAdes) (version 2) | ecosystem: Environmental > Aquatic > Marine > Cold seeps | place... | reverse complement strand
CTAACGGCTCTAACTCTGCATCAGACCGTGATGCACTCCAAAAAGAAGTCTCGGCTTTACAAAGTGAGTTAACCCGTATTGCTGAAACCACAAGTTTTGGTGGCGTAAATTTACTAGATGGTAACTTCGGTGGTAAGCAATTCCAAGTAGGCTCAGATGCAAATCAAACCATTCAGGTAAGCTTGTCGAGTGTAGCCGGCGATGATATTGGTAATTACATGGGCAACAGTGCTGGTAGTCTTATCGGTCGTGAATCTGCTGCAGTAGCGCTTGCCGCGGTAGCGAATACTGAAGCGATTACTGTAACCAATGCAGACGGTGATGCGGGTATTTATACTACGGCTGTTGGTGATTCTGCGGTTGATATTGCACTCGGTATTTCAGAATTAAAGCTTGGCGTTGAAGCTGAGGCAGTATTAGAAGTAGATATTCAAATCAATACCTTAGCAAACGTTGGCTCGTTTGATATGGCCGGTAATACTTACGACTTAACTGACGGTGACCTTGACCGTGTTGCAGCAGAAATTTCAACCAATGGCTATGAAGCGAGTGTTGCTGGTGGTAAGTTATCAATTAGAGCTACTGGTGTCGATGGTATTGATATGACTGATGGTACACTAGGTGCTACTTCAATGGGACCTGTAGGTGGAACTATGGTTGCTAGTACTGCGACTACATCTAGCTTTGGCGCCAAAGTGCAAATGACTTCAGATGATGCCTTTACCGCAACCGGTGGTGCAGAAGCTATTGGCGGTACAGCGCCGACGTTACAATCCATTTCTAATTTAGATATCACCAGTGCCTTTGATTCTCAAACGGCAATCGCCACTATTGATGCTGCTTTAGCTTCAATTGATAACCAACGTGCAGATTTAGGTGCGGTGCAAAATCGCTTTAGCCATACCATCAGTAACTTAGCTAACATTCAAGAGAACGTGTCGGCATCTCGTAGTCGTATTCAAGATACTGACTTTGCAGTTGAAACAGCTAACATGACTAAAAACCAAATCTTGCAACAAGCAGGTACGTCAATTTTAGCCCAAGCTAACCAGTTGCCACAAGCAGCGTTAAGCTTAATTGGTTAGTTAATTTGGTTAAGGCCTAGCCTAAAATGAGTAAAAAGGAAGGGGCCAATGTACTCCTTCCTTTTTGTCTTTTAAATATTTAATTCTATTTATAGTTTTATTATATAAATAGATTTTAAAATAAAGTGTAAAGAAATAAGGTAAGGAGTCTATAATGAGTGTAGTACAAAGTGGTATAGACCTAGGTTTGGCTAGCTTAACTCCTGAGCTCAAAAAGCCTACTGAAGCGGCAGATGTAGTAGTTAATGCTAAGGTAAGTGAACGCGTTGCAAACGATACAGAGCAAGTAACTAGTGAACAAGCTAAAAATGCTGAGCAAGAGCCATTGACACCTCAGCAGCTTGAAAAAGTGGCGCAGCAATTGCAGGATTTTGTTGGGGAAATGAATCGAGGCTTAGAGTTTTCAGTAGATAAAGATTCAGGCCGCGATGTTATCAAGGTGATTGATAAAAGTAGCGGTGATTTAGTTAAGCAGTTTCCTTCAGAGGAAGTGCTTACTTTAGTTGCTAAATTATCAGAAATGGTAGGTGGTTTTGTTGATGCTAAAGTGTAGTGCTGCTATATATTAGCTAAAGTTTTTACTTATACGCAGGGTGTAAAGCTACCCCTGTAAGTTTATTAATGAATAATCAAAGGGGGACTTATGCCTGATTTAACGTTTACGGGGATAGGCTCAGGTTTACAGGTCAGCGAAATTGTTAGTGCTATAGTTGGCGCTGAAACCGCTCCTTTTGTTTCTAGAACCAATGCTCAGCAAGGAAAAATTACCACAGATATATCAGCGATTGGAGCACTAAAATCAGCACTAGAAAATGTTACCAGTTCAATTGAATCATTAGCTGATGCAGATAATTATCAATTACGTTCAGCCAAGGGCACTGACAGCTTTGTTACTCTTTCAGCCAGTAAAGATGCTCAACTTGGTAATTACTCGGTTGAAGTTGATGCTTTAGCTCAATCCCATAAACTGATGTCTGTCGCCATTGGCGCAACAGAAGCGGTAGGTGAAGGTACGTTAAATATTGCCGTAACGGCGAGTAATTTTGATATTGCAGTTTCAGCGACAGATACCTTAAGTGATATTAGAGATGCGATAAATGATAGTATCGATAATGATTCTGTTATTGCTACTATAGTCACAGACAATGATGGCCAACACCTCATCATGACCAGTAAAGAAACAGGTGTTTCAAACGCTATTACCACAACGGTAACTGATACGGGTGATGGTAATCATATTGATGGCAATGGCTTGTCTCGCCTTGCCTATGATGTCTCTGATCTTGATCCGCTCAATCATATCAAAAACTTAGCTGAAGTGGATAAAGCCGAGGATGCCCAAATTACTATAGATGGCACTCTGGTTGTTTCTAATAGTACAAACGAATTTAAAAATGTCATTGATGGCGTCGATATTACCGCTAAAAAAATGCATGATGTTGATGATGATATTAGCCAAATTAGTTTTACCGCTAATAATGGTAATATTCAATCAGGCATAGAAAAGTTTGTTGAGAGTTATAATGAGTTGCTAAAACTCAGTAACACCTTAGGACAAGCAGGGGAGTCAGGTGCTGGCCCTTTGGCTGGCGATTCCTTGCTACGTGGTGTCATGGGTAAACTGCGCCAAGAGCTGAGTAAAAGTTTTGATACAGGTAATGGCAATACCTTGTCTTTGTCGGAGCTTGGTGTGCATAGCGATCGTTATGGTGTGCTTAGTTTAGATACCGAAGATTTGAATGACTTTATTGATAGTGACATTGACGGTGTGCAACAATTTTTTGTTGGGTCTGATGCGACGGATGGCTTTGCAAATTCACTTAAAAACTTAACTGAGTTTTATACTGACTCTGATGGCATCATTCAAAATCGTATTGACAGTAGAACTAACCAGTTAGATCGCTTAGATGATGACCGTACAGCTTTTAGCCGCAAAATGGAGTCATTAGAGGCTCGTTTGTATGCTCAGTATAATGCAATGGATTTAATTGTTGCTGGCTTGAATTCTACCAGTAGCTACTTAATGGCGCAGTTAGATAATATGCCTGGTGTTGTTAGGAAAGACAAGTAAGTTGATCATACACCTAAACCTTTTAACCTAAAGTAATGTTGCTATTTTATTGTAAAGGCTAGTCGCTTGGCTATTCGTTAAATTGCCAACTGAACGTGCTCTACCTATGGTTGAGCTGATCCTAATTACCTCATTGGCAATATCTTCAATTTTTCTTGATGCGTCAACTTGAGTTTCCTTTTGCTGTTTTTCAAGGCCAAGCTTTGAAATTTCAACAACATCCCTAGAAAATCCCCCTAAATCAGGTTTTAATGCTTTTTCTTTAGCAACAATGTCTGTTTTGGAAGCAAGGCTACGCGGTATATCACTACTTGCGGTCAAAAAATTAGCAATTGACATAAAATACTCCAACGTTTTCCTTCACAGCGTAATGAAGCATTCATGTCTTCATTTGCCATATAGCTTGAGTATAGTTTGTTTTGTATGAAAATTAAACGTTTTTGGGGTTGTTTGATACAAATAGAGGCTGAAAGTGAAAGCTAAGTGGGGAGTAAATATTCAGCTTATTAGTATGATGTGTTACCGCTTGTACTGAGCAGGTGAATAACTACAAGATTATATATTAATATTTTTGGTAGGACTTTTTTACTTTGTTGCTGTTTTTAAGTTTTAATACTTGTTCTGCTAGGACTTGTTTACACCCTTGAGACTTGTTTGATAATTCATTATCAAGGGAGACCATTTCGTTTAATAAATTAAGCTCCAGCGATATTTCTTCTGTAGATTTTTTCTCAAATAAACGACTAATTAAACTTTGTCTTTCAGACATTAATTCAGTTAGTTCTTGAGCCGTTATTTGTTCGTTGTTTACCTGTTTATTAGGTATTGTTTCATTTGCAATAGGTTCATCTTGAATTTGTGGTTTTTCTTGGATGCTGTTTTGTACATCGAGTATGCGCGACAATAATTGTCGCGATACTTCATTTATTTTCTCAAGGGCTTGCTTCGTGCTATTTGCCACTAAAAACTTACCTGGTTCTGATTTTCTAATGGAATAGAGTCCCAACCTGCTTTTATTGGTAAAAGAATTTGGATTATTTCTTCTAGCTTACCGATATCGTTGTGGGTGCTGGCAACAAGTAGTTCCTCCGAGCAGAACTTATAAAGTGAAGCCAAGCTATCAGATACATCGCCACCCTGCTTAAAATCTAGAGAGCCCTCTAAAACTCCAATAATAGCAATAGCATTGGATATTTCACTGCCTTTTTTAGCAAAATCATTCTGAGAAATAGCCCCTTTAGCAGTGGCAATATTCCCTAGTAGTTTTTGAAATAACATAGCAACTAACTGGTACGGAGAAGCTTCCTGTGCGGTGCTTTTATTAGTTTGCTGGTATTTTTTAAGTGATGCATGTGTCATAGACACCTCCTAGTTAACTATAATAAAGTATAGAAAACTTGTAGAATTAAAACAATATACTTACGGCTTTACTAAGTTAAAGGTTGATTACTTACTGTTACAGCAAAGCCTTCATTTTGTGCTTTTTGATAAGCTTGTTGTAATACGCTATGAGTTACCTCGTTAGCATCGTTGATAATCCCATTGCTAACAACTTCAATATTATCCCAGCCACGATCAACCAAATATTCTTCTATTTGTGTGAGTTGTTGCTCAAAAGGCATTTCTCTTGAGAACATATTAAACTCATGTCGGGTTCCTTTCGTGAACTCTTCATTATCATGCATTAATTCAGCAGTACCATTTATGATCAACATCTGATTTTCCTACTTTGGCAAAAATTTGGTTAAATATACTAATTTTTGTAATGCGCTTTTTGTGCCAGAAATACAAATGGGAATGTATTTTTTAATATCTGTTTGATATTCAATGTTTTTATTAGATGTGTTTTTATGGGTGTGACTTTCTGAATTTGTTGTGAAAGAGATATTTACTACACATATCAACTTTTTGACATGGCGATTAGCCCAGTAATTTTAATATGGACTCTGCCGCTATATTACTTTGAGCCATTAATGCTGTGGTTGCTTGTTGCTTAATTTGTAAAGAAGTGAGTTTGGCAGTTTCTACTGCAAAGTCAGTATCTTGTATGCGGGAACGACTGGCACTTACATTTTCTTGAATATTACTTAAGTTTGATATGGAATGCTCTAGTCTATTCATAAACGCACCTAAGCTTGTGCGTTGGTTATCTATGTATTGCAAGGCATCATCAATACTGGCTATCGCGAGCTGTGAGTCATTGATCAAGTCGACACTATCAAGGCCCATATTTGTACTAGAAAAACCAGCAACGTTGATATCTATGGTTTGGTTAGCATCCGCGCCTATTTGAAAGCTTGTTCTTGACCCTGTTAAAGTAAACTGGGTACTGTATTTATCTAATTCAATTTCATTAAAGTTGTGAGTGTCCCATGCAGTACCTGAGCCAAAGTCCCCTGAATTATTATCATCATCTCCACTAACAAAATATGAATCAAAGTTTGCCGTAGTTGCTGCACCATTAGCGCCAACAATAGTATCTTCTCTAATTGGACCGTTTGAAGCGTCAAAACCACCAAAGGCGCCATTATCAGAATTTGAAGTATTGATATTATTGGTAATGAAATCTTCGAATGTTGTACCAGCCATTATTTCCGCTTGCAGCGCAGCACCATTAGTATAACTAGTAGTTGAATTTAGTGCCGCATCGAAACTTTGTCCTGCAGCAAGAGCCCCCATAAAGGATTGTATGCCGGCACCACCAATTTGATTTTCTAAGTAACGCATTGCAATGTAACCGCCAGAATAAACACTAGCTATTTCAATACCAGTAGAAGTAGGGGCACTATTATTGGAAAAGATTCCGTTTAGCCCTGCTTTAATTGCAGCAACTCCATAGTTTGCAACGTCTGCAGAAACTCTATCGTCAGCACCACTGACCGCTTCAGCCGTACCTTCTCTAAACCAAGTAGGTGTGCTGGCTAAATCCATTTGGTTCGCCATTACGGCATGGGCCATCTCATGAAGTAAGGTGGACTTTAATAAATCAATTTTATCGGCATCAAGTGTGGAAAAATCGGCTAAATCAATGGTCATGGTTAACTCTGTACCTGCAGGCGCAAGATAAGAAACTGAAGCTAACACACCTCCTACTGCATCATTTTCTAAATCAATTTTTAATTTAGCACCATCCCCTGTAAGACCTAACACATCATTGATAATATCTTCAGACTCTGCTAACACACCACTTTGCAATATTTGTAATATACTTCGTTCGGCTTCAGTTCCTGCGCTTGCTGCCACATCATCGGTTTGATGAAAAACTTGGTTACCGCCAAATGAAGTAGTGCTATTAATGCGATCTAACTCTAGTTTTAGTTGCTCAGACTCTTTATTAAGTGCAGTCCTATCATCTTTAGTTAAAGAGCCGTTACTAGCTTGAAGGGATAAGTCCCGCATTCTAAATAAGATATTAGTTGATTCGTTTAAAGCGCCTTCGGTAGTTTGTGCTAATGAAATACCATCGTTGGCATTTCGTTGAGCTACTGCTAAGCCATTTACTTGAGAGGTTAAGCGGTTCGAAATCTGTAAACCTGCAGCATCATCAGCAGCAGAGTTGATACGCATACCAGAAGACAAGCGAGCGAAAGTCACAGATAACTTGTTAGTGTTATCTGTAAGTTGTCGCTGTAGAAATAAGCTTGTCACATTGGTATTTATAGAATTCATATTGTTTTATATAGTCTTCACGTCGTTATTATCTTCAATAAAATTAGTGCAATAAAAGCTTATCGGCTGTTGCTAGCAATTCTTTAATAAATTTAGAGAGAAAAACATACAAATTTTAATAGGTGTATTTACAATAGGTGACAAATAAATGACGAGTAAGCGTCAAATTTTTGTTGATTTAATTTTATTAATGATTAAGATTGCCTTTAACGTGATAAAACAATATTAAAAATAGCATGTTAGCATTTGCACAAAAGAGTCAATTATGAATGATATGGTAACATTAGCAGGGCATAAACAAATTCTAGTGGTTGATAATGACGCGGCTAGAAGTCAGCAACTTAATACAGTGTTGGCCTTTGTTGGCGAACATTTTATTCTTTGCCCTCAAGAGCAAGCAACTGAAATGTTAGTTGATAGTAGTCATATTCTTACTGTTATCTTAACGGGTAATGTTAGCGATGAATGTGCAACATTAATTAAAGAAAATCCTCGTTTGCCTTTTATTCTTCATGATGTGCTTGATGCCAGTGAACTGGCAATTAATATCAATGTTATCGGTACACTTTCCTCACCGCTTAACTACGCACAACTCACTGAGCTTGTTCATCATTGCCATCAATATCATAATAAGTTACCTCGTACAGGTGGTAAGCTCGGCTCTAGCGTATTGTTTCGGTCATTGGTTGGCTCGAGTAAATCAATGAATGAAGTTCGCTTTTTAATTGAGCAAGTTGCCAAAAATCCTGCAAGTGTTTTGGTACTTGGCGAATCAGGCACTGGTAAAGAAGTGGTTGCTCGCAATATTCATAATTTATCTGATCGGGCCAAAGGTACTTTTGTACCGGTAAACTGTGGTGCAATTCCAGCGGAGTTATTAGAAAGTGAATTGTTTGGCCATGAAAAAGGCGCATTTACGGGAGCCATTTCCACTCGTAAGGGGAGATTTGAGTTAGCTGAAGGCGGTACATTATTTTTAGATGAAATTGGCGATATGCCACAGCCAATGCAAGTTAAATTGTTGCGGGTATTGCAAGAACGTACATTTGAACGTGTAGGTGGCAGTAAAAGTTTAAAAGCTGATGTTCGAATTATTGCAGCAACTCATCAAAACTTAGAAGATATGATCAAAACAGGTGATTTTCGTGAAGATCTATATTATCGCCTAAATGTTTTTCCTATTGAAACACCAGCACTGCGTGAACGAAAAGAAGATATCCCTTTATTATTAAAAGAATTGCTAACCCGTTTTGAACATGATCAAGGTAGAACCGTTCGTTTTACCGATAAAGCGATAGAGTCATTAATGGAGCACTCATGGGATGGTAATGTACGTGAATTATCTAACTTAATTGAGCGTATGTTAATTATGTATGGCGATCAAATTGTTGATGTAGCAGAGCTACCACATAAATACCAACATATTGATGTAGAAGAATATACCCCAGAATATCCAGAAGAATTACAAGAACAAGATGCCATAAATGAGTTGTTCTCCGGCTTCGATTATGATGACGATGATACTGATGAACTAGCTGTAGAAGATAACGACGTTAGTCCAAATGCAAGTATATTACCGAATGAAGGCTTGAACTTGAAAGAGCATTTAGCTGAATTAGAAATTTCACTTATTTCACAATCATTAGCTAAACATGATTATGTAGTTGCCAGAGCGGCAGAAACTTTAGGTATGCGTAGAACTACCCTAGTTGAAAAAATGCGTAAATATAATTTACAAAAGCCCTCATAACAACAATAAAAAGTGTTGAGCAAGAAAAGTTACTAGTAACAAAACTCTCACACGCTAAGTAAGGTGTTTTTGAAACCCGAAACTAAATCCTTGCAACTTAAAGCCAATTGTTTGACAGCAAATGTTAGTGCTGTTCTTGTCTAATAGTTTGAAAGTAAACAAGAAAAACAATGGCATGTAAAATGCTTTAGTCAACATGAAATAAATTTTATTTGGATGTTGGTTTTATGGCACTTGCACAGCACTTTATTGCTAATAACGGGTTTAACCCGGTAAATATACCTTTGGCAACTAATGCCTTGGCAGAAGAGGCTTTGTTAGAAAAAGAAGCTTTTCCTGGTGAATTAGTAGCATTACGCGCTCACTTATCTCAAAGTAAAGCGCCTCAAAACAAAATATCTAAAAGCCAAGTATTACAACATAAGCTGTCTCAGGTTGAACAATCAAGTTTTAACTTACAACAACCACACTATTCACAAAACTCACAAATGGCTGATCAGCTTATAGAAATGATGCCGACAGGCCTCGTTATGCTTGATGGTAACGGTGTTGTGGTGAAAATTAATAAAGTGGCTAGAGGTTTACTTGATGAGCCTATTTTAGGGCAGTTTTGGTTTAATGTTATTGCCCGTTCATTTAAGCCCAGAGCGGATGATTGGCATGAAGTATCACTTAAAGATGGTCGTCGTGTAAAATTAGAAATTGCTAGCTTAGGTGAACAACCTGGTCAGTTGATCATGATCACTGATTTAACAGAAACCCGCTTATTGCAAGATAAAGTAGGGCAAATGCAACGACTTTCCTCATTAGGCCGTATGGTGTCAACGTTAGCACACCAAATCCGTACACCACTTTCAGCTGCGATGTTATACAGTGCAAATTTATCAAATAGAAAGTTGTCGGATACTGCTCGTGTCACTTTTCAAGAAAAACTAAGTTCACGGTTACGAGATTTAGAACAGCAAGTAAATGACATGCTTTTATTCTCTAAAAGTGGTAATGAACAAGTTGTGAAGTCGCTGTCGGTTAATGAGTTAATAAACGATTCGATCCAATCAATGGATGCATTAATTACAAAAGAAAATGCGCAAGTAAACATACATTCGTCGGATGATGATAATACTATCTTAGCCAATAAAAATGCCTTAACTGGGGCGATACAAAACTTGGTTCATAATGCCTTACAAGCTACTGATTCAACACAGGTTGAACAGCCAATTATTGACATTCAAGTTTATAGGCAAAATGATGCGGTTTATATTAGTGTTAAAGACAATGGCCCTGGTATCAGTAGTGAAAGTATTGAAAAAATATTTGAACCATTTTATACCTCAAGCAGTAAAGGAACAGGGCTTGGTCTTGCTGTTGTTAAATCAGTTGTTGAAGCACATCAGGGTGAAGTGAATTATTTAAGTCAGTCAGGGGAAGGAGCACATTTTTGTTTGAAATTACCATTGTTTGAGCAAACTGAGCTTAAGAAACCTGAAACACTCCAAAAAGTAAGCAAACAGGAGAAATCACATGAGTCATCATAAAATACTTGTAGTTGAAGATGATGCTGGTTTACGAGAGGCATTAATTGATACACTTACTTTAGCGCATTATCAATGTGTTGAAGCAGACTCCGCTGAAAGTGCTTTATTGATATTGAAAAATCATAGTGTTGATATCGTGGTTAGTGATGTTCAAATGGGCGGAATGTCTGGGTTGTCTTTGTTAAAAAATATTAAAATAAATTATCCGAACTTACCGGTTTTGTTGATGACAGCATACGGTACTATTGATGATGCAGTGCAAGCAATGAAAGACGGTGCCTGTAATTATATTGCCAAGCCATTTGCGCCAGAAGTTTTACTCAATATGGTTAGTCAGTATATTCCACTTTCAGAAATTAATAAAAAAACACCAATAGTGGCTGATAAAAGCAGCATAGAATTGCTAAATTTAGCGCGTAAAGTAGCAACAACTGAGGCTTCTGTTATGGTGCTTGGGCCTAGCGGTTCAGGTAAAGAAGTTTTAGCGCAATATGTTCATAATAATTCACCCAGAGCAAAACAGCCTTTTATTGCAATTAACTGCGCAGCAATTCCTGAAAACATGCTTGAAGCAACCTTGTTTGGTTACGAAAAAGGTGCATTTACGGGGGCTATTCAGGCATGCCCAGGGAAATTTGAGCAAGCTCAAGGAGGAACCATACTGCTTGATGAAATAACAGAGATGGACTTAGGTTTACAAGCTAAAATTCTCCGAGTGCTACAAGAACGAGAAGTAGAGCGCTTAGGTGGTAGAAAAACCATCAATTTAGATGTGCGAGTAATTGCTACCAGTAACCGTAATCTTAAAGAAGCTGTAAGCAAAGGCGATTTTAGGGAAGATTTGTATTATCGCTTGAATGTTTTCCCACTAACTTGGTTGCCTTTAGCTCAACGAGCAGATGATATTCTGCCATTAGCAAAACATTTAGTGGCTTGTTACTGTCAAAAAAATGGCGAGACAATTGCTGAGTTTAATCCTGCCGCGCGCAGTAAATTAAATGCTTACCACTGGCCTGGCAATGTGCGAGAGCTTGATAATGTAATACAGCGCGCATTAATACTGCATACCAATGAAGTTATTGACGCAAGTGACTTGATGATTGAAAATTTTGAAACAGCCAGTGTCAATGAGGCTGAACAAGTAGCAGCACCTGATGATAAGTTAGGTAGTGAATTAAAACTGCAAGAACATCAAATAATTTTAGATACTCTACAAGCTTGTCATGGCAGCCGAAAAGCGGTAGCTGAGCGTTTAGGTATTAGCCCTAGAACGTTGCGCTATAAAATTGCTAGAATGCGTGATTCAGGTATTCAAATACCAGCGTAATTTTAGGCGGAAATCATTCGCAATTTAAATATTAGAAAGGCTGTAATGTATCGAACATTACAGCCTTTACACGTTATACCCTCAAAATTTCATTGATTGGCACTATGCTTGCACTATCACTAGATAGAGATAATTTTTACTGCTTTCTAGCAAAAAATTGACACAAGCGAGACGACTATGGACATCAAAACAAATTCTTTATTTGCACAAATGCAGAATATGTCATTACAAGCTACAGGTAATAAGCTACCTGCTGTTGGTGGAGATATGCCGAACATGTCGGGTGTTAATCCGGTTGGTAATGTCAACTCATCAAGTAATAACTTTGGCAATTTACTTACTGACGCATTAAAAACAGTAAATGAGTTACAACAAGATACGGGCGCTAAAAAAATGGCTTTTGAGATGGGTGACCGCAACGTTACCTTGTCTGAAGTGATGATTGCTTCGTCAAAGTCAGGTGTTGCATTAGATGCTGCAGTACAAGTTCGTAATAAGTTTGTTGAAGCTTATAAAGAAATAATGAGCATGCCAGTCTAATTTAAGCGGATTAAATAACCAATAGCTGCGTTGCTTTCAATCGCAATAGACGAGCTATTACTCATTCAAGCGCCTTGCTCTTGATGATTTACTCTCACTTAAATGTGAGTATAAAAAAATAAATAAAGTAGTAAGCGGAGAAGTTAAGTGGCAGATACAAATTCAATGGTAGCAACTGATGGTGATAGTTCAATGATTGCCAATGATTCTGGTGATGATCATGCTATGGAAGAAAAAAAGTCAGGCTTTTCAGCTAGCTTAGGTAATGCTGATATGCTTCGCCAAATTACTTTAGTGGTGGCGTTATCAATTTGTTTGGCAATTGCCGTTTTTGTCATTATGCTTGCTAATGAGCCTGAGTACCGCTTTTTATCTAAGCAGCCAACTGAGCAACTAATTAAGACAATGGATTACCTTGATGCGAATCAAGTCGATTACCGTCAAGAGAACAACACACTTTCTGTACCAGCTGAAGAATATCAAAATGTGAAACTACTTTTAGCCCGAGAAGGTTTAACAAGTGAACCTTCAGAAGGTGAAGATATTTTAATGAAAGATATGGGCTTTGGCGTAAGCCAACGTATGGAGCGCGAGCGATTAAAATACGGTCGAGAGCAGCGTTTAGCAAAAACAATAGAACAATTACAAAGTATTTCTCGCGCTAAAGTATTACTTGCCATTCCTAGAGAAAATATTTTTGCCCGTCGCGAAAAAAATCCTTCTGCAACTGTCGTACTTACTATGCAACGAGGAAGGTTACTCTCTGCGGAAGAAGTCGATGCTGTAGTTGATATTGTTGCTTCTGCTGTGCAAGGAATGAGTCCTAACCGTGTAACAGTAACAGATCAAAATGGTCGACTACTAAATTCAGGCAGCCAAAATTCAATTTCTGCTCGTTCACGAAATGAGCTTGATATCGAACAAAAACGTGAACAAGAATATATGGATAAAATTGACAATATTCTTATTCCAGTGGTTGGCTTGGGAAATTACACTGCACAAGTTGACGTTACAATGGATTTTACCAATGTAGAAGAAACTGCTCGTCGTTATAATTCAGACTTACCTGCACTTCGTAGTGAAATGAAGGTTGAAGATAATACTATTGGTGGCGCATTAGGCGGTATTCCCGGCGCATTAAGCAATCAACCGCCACTTGAATCTGCTATACCCGAAAATGCGATAGGTCAGCAGAAAAAATCTATGCCAAGCAGAAAACATAGTGAGTCAACAAAAAACTATGAACTTGATGAAGCAATAAGCCACACTAAGCAACAAACAGGTGTTATTCGTAGAGTTAGTGTTTCAGTAGCGCTGGATTATATAGACGGTGTAGTGCCAACATCTTCAACTAATCCTGACGGTGAAGCAGCTGAAGAAAGTCAAGTAGGGGCTGTAACTAAAGAGCCTAGAAGTGTTACAGAAATAGCCTCGATTCGTCGATTATTACAAGGTAGTATTGGTTTTGATTTACAACGAGGTGATGTGTTAGAAGTACTGACTATTCCATTTAATCGTTCCGATTTTGGTCCTGTTGGTGTAGTACCAATGTGGGAGCAGCCTTGGTTCTTGAAAATGATAAAATTGGTAATGGCAGCGTTAGTGATTATAGTTTTAATTATGGCTGTAGTTCGTCCTATGCTGAAACGCTTAATTTACCCAGATAGAGCCCCTGAAGATTATGGTGAAAAATCCCTTGACAGTCATATAGATCTTGGCGATGAAACTATGGATATGCTGACTTCAGAGTTTGATGCAGGTAATGTTGGTTTTGCATCAGATGGCAGTTTACAATTACCAGATCTTCATCGTGATGAAGACGTATTAAAAGCGGTTCGAGCTTTAGTGGCAAATGAACCAGAATTATCGTCGCAAGTAGTTAAAAGTTGGTTGAACGAAGATGAGTGATGAATTACAAGTAGGCGGAGAACTTGCCGCAGCGCCAGCAGGCTTTGATGTAAACAAATTAGATGGTGCCGAAAAGGCTGGCATTCTATTGTTGAGTTTATCAGAAGAAGATGCAGCACAAATATTAAAGCACCTAGAGCCAAAACAAGTACAGCAAGTCGGTACTGTTATGGCTGCAATGGAAGATTTTACGCAAGAAAAGATCACTGCTGTTCATAAACAATTTATTCATGAGATTCAAAACTTCTCAACGATTGGTTTCCAAAGTGAAGACTTTGTTCGTAAAGCATTGACTGCCGCTTTAGGCGAAGATAAAGCGGGTAACTTGATCGATCAAATAGTGATGGGTGGTGCATCAAAAGGTTTAGACTCATTGAAGTGGATGGACTCTAAACAAGTAGCCAATATTATTCGAAATGAGCATCCTCAAATCCAAACTATTGTACTTTCGTATTTAGAGCCAGAGCAATCGGCTGAAATTATGAGTCAGTTTACAGAAAAAACACGTTTAGATTTAATGATGCGTATTGCTAATTTGGAAGAAGTACAACCAGCGGCACTGCAAGAATTAAATGAAATAATGGAAAAACAATTTGCAGGACAAGCAGGTGCTCAAGCGGCTAAAATGGGCGGCTTGAAAGCAGCAGCTGATATCATGAACTACTTGGATACTAATGTTGAAGGTATGTTGATGGATTCTATGCGTGAAAATGACGAAGAAATGAGTCAGCAAATTCAAGATCTAATGTTTGTCTTTGAAAACTTGGCGGATGTCGATGATCGTGGCATGCAAGCAATTTTAAGAGATGTTGAACAAGATGCCTTAATGAAAGCGATTAAGGGGGCAGATGAAGCGCTGAAAGAGAAATTCCTTGGCAATATGTCTAAACGTGCAGCAGAAATGTTAGCAGATGATCTTGAAGCAATGGGACCTGTTCGTATTAGTGAAGTAGAAGCGGCGCAAAAAGAAATTCTTTCTGTTGCCCGTCGATTATCTGATTCAGGTGAAATTATGCTTGGAGGCGGTGGTGGTGATGAATTCTTGTAATGGATTTTGTAGGTCGGACTTAGTCTGACAAGTTAAGTATCAGCCAGAGATGATAAATGAATAAAACACCAGTAAAAATTATTAAAGCAACTCAACCAGACGAATTAGATGTTTGGTCTTTGCCCAGCGTGCAAAATAAACAAAATGTAGAACAAGAAAGCCATACTAATGCTTTTGGGAAAAAAAGTAATTGGCGTTATGAGCCACCAGAAGAAGAGATTGCTGAACCAGAGCCTCTTACAGCTGAAGAAATTGAAGAAATCAGGCAAGCAGCTCATGATGAAGGCTTTAACCAAGGTAAAGAAGAGGGTTTTGCCAAAGGTTATGAGGAAGGCAAGGCTCAAGGAATTGAAGAAGGTACAGTTCAAGGAATAGAAGAAGGAAATGAACAAGGTTTAGCACAAGGCAAGGACACTATTAATGCGTTAAGTGAAAGTTGGAAAAGCTTAATTGAACAACTTGATAAACCCTTAGCAAGTGTAGAGAAAAATGTAGAAGAACAGTTACTAAATTTAGTTGTACAACTTACTGAAGCAGTTGTTTTACAAGAAGCTAGAACAAACCCTGACATTTTAATGGCAGCTATCAATACAGGCATTAAAGCCTTACCTAGTAATGAATCAAATACTCAAATTTACCTTAATCCGGATGATATAAAAAAAGTTGAACAGCAATTCGGTGAACAGCATATTAAAGAAAGTGGTTGGAAATTATTACCAGCACCGCAATTAAGCGCTGGCAGCTGTCAAATTGAAAATTCGACATCCAATATTGATTTACAGATGAAATCCCGTTTAAAGCAAGTATTGGAATCTTTCTTGCAAGATGCTTTACATCAATAAATTATAGGTGCTAGGGAAGAGAATAGGTACTAGGAAATAAACTTGGTAGTAGGATCAAATAAGCTATGAGTGTGTAACTGTTTATTTATACTCCTGCTAGAACCTAGAACCTAGAACCTAGAACCTAGAACCTAGAACCTAGAACCTAGAACCTAGAACCTAGAACCTAAACAAAGTGATTTCAAAACATGGTAGATAGCTTACGCATTAGCGAACGACTTAAAAATAGCCAGAATTTTATTCACCCATTTAAAGAGCCTGTTGCTGGGCGTTTGGTCCGTGTTGTTGGTTTAACCTTAGAAGCGGTTGGTGTTAAAGCACATATTGGTAGTCAATGCTTAGTTGAAACTGCCCATGGTGACTTGTTAGCAGAAGTTGTAGGTTTTGCTCAAGAAATCACTTACTTAATGCCTGAAGAAAGTTTGCGGGGTGTATTGCCTGGTGCTCGGGTTCTACCTGTATCAACTAAACTACATCTACCTTTATCAATGAACTTACTAGGTCGAGTAATTAATGGCATAGGTAAACCCCTTGATGGTAAAGGACCTATTAGCACTGATGAAAACTATAAAATAGATAATGCGCCAATAAATCCACTATCTCGTCGAGCAATTACAGAGCCGTTAGATGTTGGTGTTCGCTCAATTAATAGCTTTAATACAGTTGGTAAAGGTCAACGTATGGGCTTATTTGCAGGCTCTGGCGTAGGTAAAAGTGTATTAATGGGCATGATGACACGAGGCACGACGGCTGATGTTATCGTGGTTGGTTTGGTCGGAGAGCGTGGCCGAGAAGTTAAAGAGTTCATTGAAGAAATTTTGGGTGAAGAAGGACGAGCACGTTCGGTAGTTGTTGCAGCACCTGCTGATAACTCACCGTTAATGCGCTTAAAAGGTTGTGAAAGCGCAGTACAAATTAGTGAGTATTTTCGAGATCAAGGCTTAAATGTTTTACTACTTCTAGATTCGTTAACTCGATACGCACAAGCTCAACGTGAAATTGCTTTAGCTGTGGGTGAGCCGCCAGCGACAAAAGGATATCCACCGTCAGTTTTTTCAAAATTACCACAACTTGTGGAACGTGCGGGAAATGGTGGTGAAGGACAAGGTTCAATCACCGCTTTTTATACAGTATTAACTGAAGGAGATGATCTTCAAGACCCTATTGCAGATGCATCTCGTGCCATTTTAGATGGACATATTGTTTTATCGCGAGAGCTTGCTGATGCAGGGCACTATCCTGCAGTTGATATAGAAGGATCTATTTCTCGTGTAATGCCTATGGTGACGAGTAGTGACCATCAAAACCTTGCTCGTCAACTCAAACAAATTTATTCACTGTATCAACAAAATAAGGATCTTATTGCTATTGGGGCATATACCAAGGGCAATGATCCTAGAATTGATCAAGCTATTAATGTATTACCTGTTATTAACTTCTTTTTACAACAACAAATTCAAGAAGTTATACCTTATGAACAAAGCGTACAACAGATGCAAGAAATAATCGCGGCGGCAACAGCTAACAGCCAAGCAAATGCAAACTCTAATATTTCAGCGTAAATATTAGGATATTTTAACTATGCGGCAACTTAAGAAGAAATTATTATGACTAGTAATAACAAGCAGCTAGAAACCTTATTAAAGTTTGAGCTAGGTAAAGAAGAACATGCGGCAAACACTTTACGTAATGCTGAAAATGATTATCAGCAGAATTTAATTCGCTTACAAAGCGTTGCTGATTATCGATTAGAATACATGTCACGTTTAAGTCGACGTTCGCAGTCAGGGTTAGATAGCGCTACTTACAATCATTATCATGCCTTTATTAGTAAACTTGACTATGCATCAGAGCAAGTGAAAATTGCTATGCATCAGGCGAAAGCATTAGTTGAACAGAGTAAGTTATTATGGATAAAACAAAGACAAAAAGTACAAGCGGTTGAAATGCTGACAGAGAAACGAAACCTTGCGCAAATGAAAATAGAAAATAAAAAAGAACAAAGCATGTTTGATGAAATTGCTACTCAGCAGTTTTTACGTCGTAAATCGAGTTGTTAGCTCTTAGAATGCTAGGTTACTTTGTTGAAAAATATTATTACAACTGAATTGGAATGTTTATTGCTTGTTATTAAGTGTTAAGAGAATTTTCACCTAAATAGTATTTAAAATATTATCGATTTAGCGATTGGGATCAATATGCAACAACTCAATGTTTTACCAATTAACACATCACAAAATGTCGAAACAAAAGACGATGCCAACGCTTTTGTTTCCCCTTCTTCAAAGGATGACTTTTCACAGCATATTGACTTGCATCTAGCTAAAAATAAGGATGTTAACCATAATAAAAATAAAGCGGCAGATAAAAATGTTGATACTAAGTTAGGTAATGACTCTACTGAATCAAGAAACCTTAAAACTGATGAACACACTCAAAATAGTTCAGGTGAAACTCATGTTTTAGTTGATGAAGCTAATTCGGCAAGCGAAGCGCAAGAAGTTGCCGCTACCGGCAAAAAAGATGAAAAAAAATCAAGTGAAGATCATAAAACAATTGATGATTCAGAGTTATTGATGTCGTTTTTAACTAAAGCAGATAATACTTTAGTTGAAGGAGGTTCAGTTGATGAAAGTTTAGTTGAGGGAACAAAACTTGGCAAAATGTCTGCAGAGCAACAAGCAAAGTATGAAGCACAGTTATTATTGAAGTCGAGTGATTTAGTCGCTGACTTATCAGATGTTGCTAGGGCAATAAACCCAAATTTTGAAGCGGCATTAGCAGACCTTACTGAACAAGAAAAAGTTGCTAACTCATTACTATCATCTTCTAAAATTTCCAAGACAAATACCGAAGTTAATCAATTAAATGCAAAGGCATTAATTGAGGAAAATAATGTAGAAGGTAATAGCTTAGAAGCTGAAAACTTAGCTGATGATAATAAAGAGAATGTCAATTCAAAAACACAAGTTGAAGGTAACAGCTTAGTAAATGGAAGTTTAGTGAACGAAAATAATGGCAAATTAAATCAAAAAACCGAAAGTAATACTGCTGATAGTGATTTATTAAAGAATAATAAGAGCATTTTGGAACAACAATTAAATGCAGATAAATTGAATGAAGAAGGCTTAGGTGATAGCGCAGTTGAAGATAAAAAATCTGTAGCGTTGGCCCAAAATACGACTGTTCAACAGCGGGCTAAAAATGATTTAGAAGGTAAAGTATCAAACCAAGTTGGTGTAGATAGCGAACAGTCATCTGAAAAATTCCCTCAAAAAGAGATTAGTCAGCAAAACCTAATGCCTGAAAACAAAAATATTGATCCGGCTGATATTAAGCTAGTGCCAAAATCAACAGCAAGTGTTGAAGTGATAAGTGGTGAGCAAAATCCGTTTGAAGTTGAATCTAAGCTTAACGATAAAATTACAAAATCAGAAGCTAATTTAGCCTTGGCATCTTCTGTTTCTCAAAATGCTAATACAGACAATAATAAAAATTTATCCACGGCTAACTTAGGGCAGAACACACCAACTGAACCTGTAGTAAAACAAGGCAGTTTAGTTGAATCTGAAGCGCAATTAAGTGCCAAATCTGTTGAACAACTAATTGAGCAAAGCAAAGAATTCAGTGTAGATGAAAATAAGGGTGTTAGAGCCAAAGTGCTTCCTAAAACTAACACTGATTTTTCTATTAATAGTAATTTTATGGATGCAACGAGCAGAGCGACACAAGCCACTTATGATAGAGTAGATCAACAAGTTGCTGAAATATTTAATCCAACTGGAAGCTCTGAAGTTTCACAAAGTCAAAAAACTAACACTCAATTACATCAAGAAACTATTTCTATATTTAGAAGAGATTTTGCCGATGCTGTAAAAGACAAAGTCATGTTAGTGATTTCACAAAAGTTGCAACAGTTTGATATTACGCTTGACCCTCCTGAATTAGGGAATATGCAAGTAAGAGTTAACTTACAAGGTGAGCAAGCTTCGGTTAATTTTGTAGTACAAAATCAGCAAGCTAAAGATGCACTTGAACAAAATATGCATAAATTAAGAGACTTGTTAGCTGAACAAGGTGTTGATGTTGGTGATGCAAATGTTGAACAACAGTCTCAACAATCAGATCAAGAAGAAAATACGGGGAATAGTCAGCACAATTCAGTAACAAATACAGCTGATGCAAGTGATGTTATTGAGCATGATTTGTCAGCAAGAATGCTTAATTCTTCGTCAACAGGTGTTGATTATTATGCATAAACAAAAATAAACTATAAAATTGCAGATAAATTAAGCTAAATATCGCTAAGTTGATGAAAACACGTTGGCTAGAATGCTATTCAAGGATATAGTTTAACAATATTTATTAAGACAAAAATTAAAGGTACCTCATGGCTGATGAAAAGGGTAAAGCAGGAAATAAAGAAGCCGATTTAGAAATAGATGGTGGTGGTAAAAAGAAAAAAATGATCATCATCATAATCGCTGTTGTGGTTTTACTTGCTGGTGGCGGTGGCGGATATTTCTTTTTTATGGGTGGAGATACCAATTCAACGGTAGAACAAACTGATTCAACAGGTGACGGTCAATCTTCAGGTGAGGGCAGTAAAGCGAGTGAAAATCAAACAGCTAACGTAGGTACCGCACTTTATGTTCCAATGCCAAGACCATTTCGTTTTAATGTTCCGGGCTCTGCTCGTGACCGCTTTGTTGAAATTCGAGTGCAATTAATGGTTCGCGGTGGCGACAATGAAGAAAATGCTAAAATGCATATACCTTTAATTGAAAGCTCGTTATTAAATGTTTTTTCACAAGCTAATGCGGATGACTTGTCAACCAGTGCAGGTAAAGAAGCTTTGAAGCAACAATCACTTGCAGCGTTACAGCTAGTGATGAAAGATCTTGCAGGAAATAAAACGATTGAAAAAGTACTGTTTACCGGCTTTGTGATGCAATAAATGTTATTGAAAGCGAGCCAATAGTAACGAATTTATTTATCGAAAAATGATCGGAAAAAAGAGAATGACGAGTGAGTGATTTATTATCCCAAGACGAAATTGATGCGCTTTTACATGGTGTTGACGATGTTGAAGAAGAGGAAGTAGTTGAGGACTCTGCCGATCAAGACGGCGGTGGAGCTGACTATGACTTTTCTTCACAAGATCGTATTGTCCGTGGACGTATGCCAACATTGGAAATGGTTAACGAACGTTTTGCTCGTCACATGCGTATCAGCTTGTTTAACATGATGCGCCGAACAGCAGAAGTATCGATAAACGGTATTCAAATGATCAAGTTTGGTGAATATATTCACACCTTATTTGTTCCTACAAGTTTAAATATGGTACGTTTTCGTCCATTAAAAGGCACTGGCCTTATCACCATGGAAGCACGTTTAGTCTTTATTCTGGTTGACAATTTTTTTGGTGGTGACGGACGATATCACGCTAAAATTGAAGGTCGAGAGTTTACGCCAACCGAGCGTCGCATTATTCAAATGTTATTAAAGTTAATTTTTGAAGATTACAAAGAAGCTTGGTCTCCGGTGATGGATGTTTCATTCGAATATTTGGATTCTGAAGTTAACCCATCAATGGCAAACATAGTTAGCCCAACCGAGGTGGTAGTGATCAGCTCTTTCCATATTGAGCTTGATGGCGGTGGTGGTGACTTTCATGTTGCTTTACCGTATTCAATGCTTGAGCCGATTCGAGAGTTACTAGATGCGGGTGTACAAAGTGATAAAGAAGATACTGATATGCGCTGGTCTAAGGCACTTCGTGATGAAATTATGGATGTACCTGTAGCTATTAATACTAAGTTTTTAGAGGTAGATTTGCCATTAAGTCAAATAATGGATTTACAATCCGGTGACATAATTCCGATAGAAATGCCTGAGCATATCACGGTATTAATTGAAGATTTACCAACTTTTAGAGCTAAATTAGGGCGTAGTCGAGACAATATAGCCTTGAAAATAGAAGAGAAAATTAAGCGTCCTGAATCAGTTAAGTCTGAATTAACCATTTTAACCAAAGGCGGAAAACGCCTTGACAGTGATGCGGAATTAGAGCTGCTTGAAGATGACTTATAAACCCTAACAGGTATAAAACATTAATCGTAAAGAATTGAATTGAAAATTGAGGCAAGTGGTATGAGTAATGACAATGATGAAGATTTAAGTATGTGGGACGAGGCGCTAGATGAACAAGCCGAAGCCTCTGCAGAAGAATCTGATAAAGCTGAAGCAGTTGAGCTAGAAGAGCTAACTGAAGATGATGTACCAATCACAGGTGAAGAGAAACGAAAACTTGATGCAATACTAGACATTCCTGTAACCATTTCAATGGAAGTTGGCCGTAGCAACATCAGTATCAGAAATTTATTACAACTTAACCAAGGCTCAGTTGTAGAGCTTGATCGTGTGGCAGGTGAAGCGCTAGATGTTTTGGTTAATGGTACTCTTATCGCACATGGTGAAGTAGTTGTTGTTAACGACAAGTTTGGTATTCGCTTAACTGATGTGATTAGTCAAACTGAACGTATTAAAAAATTAAAATAATGATTAAAATTTTCACTTTCTTTTTTGGACTTTTATTATGTTTGTTAACACCACTCTCTTTTGCTCAAGAGACTGTTACAGCAAAAGAGAGCGCTAAAATTGAAAGTTCTCAAGTTGAAAGTACTAAGGTTGGAAAGCAAGACACACAGAGCGAATTATTAATAACTGAGCAAGCCCCACAAGTGGGTAAGCATGTTATGGCAAATATGGATGCAGGAAGCATGATTTTGTCTTTGTTGATGGTATTAGCGTTAATTTTTATCAGTGCATTAGTGCTAAAACGTTTTAACCTGACTCAGCAAAACTCTAATCAATTAAAAGTGGTTGCTAGCTTATCTTTAGGAGCCAAAGAGCGAGTTGTTGTGGTACAAATAGGTGAACAACAATTGGTTTTAGGTGTATGCCATCAACAAATATCTTTACTTAAAAATTTAGAAACACCGATTGACATCCAAGCAGGAAAATCATTAGCATTACCGGGCAACGTGTTGTCTTTTTTACAGAATGGCGGTATTAAAAAAAACACTGATAGCAATATTGCTACAAGCGAAACAACAAGTAACAAATAAGTGACTATGAAAAAAAATGTCTGGTTAGTTTTATTCACACTGTTAGCTTCTACTATTAGTTTTGGTGTTTTTGCGGCTGAAGATTTGTCAATGTCGGCTTTAAAATTGACAACAAATGCTGATGGTTCGCAAGAATATTCAGTGACGTTGCAAATTTTAATGTTTATGACGGCCTTAAGTTTTATACCTGCAGCCGTGATCATGATGACTTCTTTCACACGTATTGTTGTAGTAATGGCTATATTACGACAAGCATTTGGCTTGCAACAAACGCCATCAAATCAAGTTATCATTGGTTTAACACTTTTTATGACACTTTTCATTATGACCCCCGTTTATAATCAAATTAATGAAGTGGCCATTCAACCCTATTTATCTGAACAATTAACCTCTGTAGAAGCGATTGATAAAGGTAAAGTGCCTTTACGTGCTTTCATGCTTGAACAAACTCGACTAAAAGATTTAGACACTTTAGCTTCAATGGCAGGTCTTGATGCCGTTGACAAACCAACAGATTTACCTATGACGGTGATCATACCCGCTTTTATTATTAGCGAGTTAAAAACAGCATTTCAAATAGGTTTTATATTATTTATTCCATTTTTGATTATAGATTTAGTTGTCGCTAGTATTCTTATGGCTATGGGTATGATGATGTTATCGCCAATGATAGTTTCGTTACCATTTAAATTGATGTTATTTGTGTTAGTTGACGGTTGGAATTTGGTTATAGGCACTATTGCAACCAGTTATGGTTTAGGTAATTGATTAGTATAGAACCACTCAAGAGAACATAAGATGGGACCAGAAGTCTTTGTAGACATATTAAGAGATGCTTTGTTGCTAGTGATTATGTTAGTTAGCGCGGTGATCTTACCTAGTTTATTTGTCGGCTTGCTTGTTGCTATATTTCAGGCGGCAACGTCAATTAATGAACAAACGTTAAGTTTTTTACCTCGTCTAATTGTGACCCTCCTTGCGCTGGTCTACGGTGGTCATTGGGGCGTACAAAAATTAATGGACTACACTTTTAGGTTGGTTGCTAGTATTCCAAGTGTTGTCAGCTAATGGAGTTTACCGAGTCAGTCATTAATCAATATCTGGCTGATTTTATTTTGCCATTTACCCGTGTTTCAGCTTTAGTGATGACGATGATTGGGTTTGGCGCCCGGACAATCCCTGCACCAATTAAACTTTTTTTATGTGTAACCGTTACTTTTGTCATTATGCCTGCAATTCCCCCTACAAATGTTGAAGAACTTTTCTCTTTTAAGACCTTTTTAACGATTGGCCAGCAAATGCTTATTGGCACTTCTCTAGGTTTTATCACCGTTATGGTTGTCAATACTTTTACTTTAGCAGGCCAAATTATTGCTATGCAATCAGGCTTAGGTTTTGCTTCATTAGTTGACCCTGCCAGTGGTATGAATGTACCAGCCGTAGGTCAGTTTTTCTTAATATTGTCGACATTGCTTTTTTGGACGATGGATGGTCATTTAGCATACTTACAGTTGGTCGTGGCAAGTTTTGATACCTTACCTATTGGTAATGAGCATTTTTCAAGTATTAAATATAATGAGATTGTTCTGTGGGGAAGCTGGATGTTTGCTACGGCTTTATCACTTGCTTTGGCACCTTTAACCGCAATGTTATTAATTAACTTCTCTTTTGGTGTTATGACCCGGGCGGCACCACAACTTAATATTTTTGCCATAGGTTTTCCAATTACTATGATGGCGGGTTTGTTAATTATGTGGTTAACCTTTGGTAATTTCCTTACCCACTTTGAACTGCAATGGCAGCGAGCGCTTGATTTTAGTTGTTACTTAATGTCCTGTGAAGCAACTTAACTTGAAGGTCGATTGTATAAAGGAAGCCTGTTTAAAGGTAATAGTCTATGGCTGAGTCAGATAGTGGTGAAAAAACAGAAGAACCCACAGCGAAAAAGCTTACTGATGCTCGAAAAAAAGGTCAAATAGCTCGCTCTAAAGATTTAGGCACCATGTTTGTTTTAGTTGGCAGTGCCTTTGCCATGATGGTGATGGGCAATGCTTTGGTTAAAGCTTTATCGTCTATGATGAAACGTTTATTTTCGTTGAGCCGTCAAGAGGTCATGGATGTTTATGCTATCACCAATGTTATAAAAAGTGGTGTAAGTGGCGTTATTTTCCCGATGTTAGCTATTTTTGCTATTATCATGTTAGCCGCCTTTATTGGAAATACTATGTTGGGAGGAATGGCTTTTTCTTGGGAAGCCATGGCACCCAAGGCCAGTCGTCTTTCTCCATTTGCGGGCTTTAAACGTATGTTTGGCGTGCAAGCAGCCGTTGAATTATTAAAATCAATTTTAAAGTTCTTGGTGGTCTTTACCGTTGCCTTTTTATTACTTAGTGGGCTTTTCGAACAAATTTTAGGACTCAGCTTAGAGGCTATCCCGCTAAATTTTGACCATGCAGTTAGCATGTTATTGTGGATGTTTTTAGCATTAGCTTTATCCATAGGTATTATTGTGGTTATTGATGCGCCATATCAAGTATGGAATCATAACCGTCAATTAAAAATGACTAAACAAGAAGTTAAAGATGAGTTTAAAAACACAGAAGGTAACCCTGAAATTAAGGGACGAATAAAACAAACTCAATACGAAATGTCTCAGCGAAGAATGATGAGTGAGGTACCAAATTCTGACGTAGTTATCACAAACCCTACCCATTATAGTATTGCGTTAAAATATGATGCTAATGTTGGAGGTGCGCCACGGCTAGTAGCTAAAGGCATAGATGAAATGGCTTTACATATTCGTACCATTGCTAAAGAAAATGGTGTTGAAATTGTTCAATCTGCCGCTTTAGCTCGATCTTTGTATTATACTGCAGAAGTTGACCAAGATATTCCTGAAGAATTATATGCCGCTGTTGCACAGGTGCTTGCTTTTATTTTTCAACTTAATGAGCATAAAAAAGGTAGGGCTAAAAAGCCTATTCCTGTTGCTAAAGAACTCCCCATTCCGGATGAATTTAAATATTGATCACAGTTTAGAGTTGCGAGCAATACTGTTTCGAGAGACGAGTTTTTTCAGTTAAGAAACCGGCATATAGCTATACTTTTTTAACAGTTAATAGAGCTCAAAGTCTGCTTTAGTCATGCCGCAATCAGGACACATCCAATCATCAGGTATATCTTCAAATTTTGTACCTGCTACGATGCCTTCATTTGGCATGCCTTTCTCTTCGTCATAAATTGTTCCGCAAAACGTACATATCCATTTATTCATATTCATATCTCTTGTTAGTCATGTTTCTTATTAACTATTTTATTAATTAGTAAGTTGCAGTTTCAAAGCATTTATCTTTTCGCTGTAAGGCCAAAAGCTGAAACAATAGTGGGATTGTGCTTCATGAATTCAGGCTCCTTAGATTTGATATCCCAAATTTTTATATTGTTGTAAAAAGGTGCTGTAGGATATAAGTGGTGAATTAAGTGATAATTCTGGTATGCCAATAGAGGTGTTAACAACCATTCAGAACCTTGACGAATAGTTGAAGCGGCATAAGGATCTTCATTTTGAGCGACGTCATGAGGATAATGCGGTAAGAAAACGAATACCATTGATACAAGGAATACACCTATCCTAGTTGGCACAAACCAAAGCCAGAATACTTCTTCAGCAAAACCTGCCATAACCAAGGCAGTAATAATTGTAATAACAGCAGTTAGGCTAGCGACCACAGTCATTATCTCACGCTTAGGTCTTGGTTGTTGATAGCGCAGATAGTAGTAAACATAATAGAGTTCCAACGTGGACCAACGCAGAGGAACTGTTAATATTGAACCATGATGAACCCAGTGGTCTGGGTCAAGGTTGCCATTAGCATAGACATGGTGCTGCATATGTATTCTTCGAATTACAGATAGGTTTGCAAAAGGCGCTAGAAACATTATTGCTACATTTCCTATTAACTCGTTAATACGAGAATTGGTTGAAATCGCACGATGGGAAGCATCATGGGCAACACTGAATTGTAAATACAAAAATACGCCAAGAATGATACTTGAAAGTTGATAGGGTAAAGGGAAAACGCTATTAATTGAGGCAAGTAAAACTCCTAGATAGCCCACGGTACTAACAAAGAATAAAGTTAATGTTGGCATTGCCAAAGCAGGTGCTCGGCATAGCTTTTTAAAAGCAATATTTCCATTACGATCGCCCATAAAATTTTCTGTTTTTTCATTTCCAACCATTCGAGATGGTGTCGTACCATTTGATTGCATATTCATCTCACTACCTCTTTCAAATTTGTGATATTGAAGTGCTATCTATCAAATTTGCACTTTCAACGATTGTTATTAACTTTAAGAACTTGTTCCTCATAACTGGACAAATTATTCAGACATTAGAGAAGGTAACTTACGTACTAATCCAGCCCGCTCTTTTACTGCGTCGCCGCCTAATGCCATACCAACTAACTCTCCGTTTTCTTTCTCAAAGAGCGCTTTAATTCCTGCCTCCCTAATTTCTATATTCCAGTGTCCATTGGCTCCAAGTGGCACTGGTGATGTGACTAATGGAAATAACGTTGTTTTTATTAAAACTGGCATTGGACCGTAAATAACCGCTGTTTCCTCGCCTAACAATGTAGAGGCTAATGCTTTACTACCCGCTAAAATTGGAGCGATATAGGGCAAAACCCTTCCTTCTAATTCGGCACAATCACCAATAGCAAAAATATTTGGAACTGACGTTCTCAGGTACCTATCCACTACAATTCCATGATTAACTCTTATTCCTGCCCAATACGCCAGATTCACATTAGGCTCAACGCCGATAGCAGATAATACAAGGTCTGCATGTATCTGCTCGCCATTATCCAATAAAACATTCAAACCTATCGCACTAGAATTTACTTCAATGGCACAACGGCCTAAATGAACTTGGGCCCCCTCGTCTTCAAAAACTTGCTGTAACTTCGTACCAACCTGTTTGGGCACAAGTGAGTTAAGTAATGCAGCACAAGGCTCTACAAGTCGAACCTTGTATCCCGCAACTAATAAATCATTGGTAAATTCACAACCAATCAGCCCACCACCAATGACAACAACTTCTTTTTTATCCTGTAACGTTGTTTGAAAATTGTGATAATCATTTAATGAGTTAACACTTAATACGTTATCTTTTCCGTTACCTTTAACAGACAACTTTCTTGCACTTGAACCTAGCGCCAAAACCAGTTTTGAATAGTGTACTTCTTCACAAGTATTTGTATATAAATATGATTTTCTAGTATCTATTTTTACTATTTCTGTATTTGAAATGATTTTAATGTTTAGTTGAACAGCGATAGATAACGAGGACTGCTGTACTAAGTTTTGTGCAGTTTTCTTTGCCGCTAAGGCAGTTGATAATTGTGGCTTTGAATAACTATCACCACTATCAGCACAAATCATAACTATTTCGCATTCTGAATTAAGACGACGCAATGCTCTTGCGATACCAAACCCAGCCAAGCCTGAACCCAAAATTACAATTGGTGAACTCATACAACAACCTCAATAAATTTAAGTTTTTAGTTTACCCTTACATAGTAATTGTTGACTTGGCGTTTGATAAGGTTATAAGTTGACTGGATGGGGTCAATTTATGACACTTTAATTGTGACAACATATTCTTAAAAACTATCAAAATAGAGTGCTTATGAAAATTGATCAAACTATGCCAATTAATTATGTTCGCTTGATAGCACGAGAATTACGGCTAAAGGAACAAGGGTTGGATGATCTTCTTGAAGATACAGCATTGACAAGGGAACAACTGCATGGTGGTGCTGCCATTCTGACAGTAACAGAACAATTTACTGTGCTTAGAAATGCGATGAGAATAAGTAAAGATGTAGCACTAGGTTTTCGTTTAGGGAAACTCTTACATATATCAACACATGGAAATTTAGGCATTGCTGCTTTCACCAGTGCCAACCTCAAAGATGCCATTTCTGCCCTTTGTAGCTATATGCGGATTAGGGCACCATTTTTGTATATAGATCCTGAGCCCATTGGCTCCCAGCTTGCCTTAATTGTAAGGAGCTCTGTTGAAATTGATTCCGGCATACGACACGTGGCAATGGAATGTATTTGTTTGTTAATTCAGCAGTTGATCGAGTTCGTCATTACACGAGATTTAATTGAAGCTGATATTCGAGTCGATTATGAAAGGCCCGCATATATTGAGTCTTATATAAAAGCTTTCCATAGCCCGGTTAAATTCAATTGTGAAAGAGTTGAATTTCGCATTCCGTTGTCTTTACTTGATACCCCATGCCCTACAGCAGATCTCGACGCTTATAATCGAGCCATTAAACTTTGTCACCAAATACTGAGCAAGTTAGAAGGGGAGGACAGCACTACTTCACAAGTAAAGCGTATATTACTTTCAAATTCTCCAGAATCTATTAGCCAAGAGATTATAGCGCAGCAACTTTGTATTACCCCAAGAACATTAATTCGTCGCTTAAAAAAAGAACAAAGCAACTATAGAGAAATACAAGAGAATGTTTTGACACAGATGGCAGAGAGTTATTTACATGAAAAAACACTTTCAGTAGAAGTCATTGCAGAAATATTAGGTTATAGCGATACCGCTAATTTCAGACGAGCATTTAAACGTTGGACAGGGAAAACCCCTCAACAATACAGGAATATATTGGTTGCAGGATATTCTAATAAATAGTTTTGAAAGTTGGGTTGTTGGTAATTTACAATAAATAATTTGTGCCTTAATTTTCGCCACTCGCGACTTCTGTTTCTCGTAACTTCTCTTTCTGGTATAGCTTTTGCAATTTCATTGCTAGCGTCAAAAAATCATCATAAAGAGCAAGCTGTATCAAATGCAATTAACCGCCTACTTTAATCAGTTCGATAAGAAAAAATTATCTCACCTTTCAGGTGTTGGTACTCCGTTATTAGTGATGGCAGCACTAGGTATGGTTATTTTACCTATGCCAGCTTGGCTGCTTGATGTGCTGTTCTCATTTAATATAGCGTTATCATTAGTGGTTCTGCTTATTACTGTATATACCCTAAAACCATTAGAGTTTGGTTCATTCCCCGCCGTTATTCTTATTGCAACTATTTTACGTTTAGCGCTCAATGTTGCCAGTACTCGAGTTGTTTTATTGGAAGGACATGAAGGAACAGATGCGGCTGGTAAAGTTATTGAAGCCTTTGGCTCCGTTGTTATTGGTGGCAACTATGCGGTTGGTTTAGTTGTGTTTTTGATTTTGATTATTATCAACTTCGTTGTTGTTACTAAAGGTGCAGGACGTATTGCAGAAGTAACTGCGCGCTTTACGCTTGATGCTATGCCTGGTAAACAAATGGCGATTGATGCGGATTTGAATGCGGGCTTTATCAATGCAGAGCAAGCAAGAGAACGTCGTACTGAAGTAACAAGTGAAGCTGATTTTTACGGCTCTATGGATGGTGCAAGTAAATTTGTTAAAGGTGACGCTATAGCCGGTATTTTGATTTTGTTTATTAACATAGTTGGTGGGTTAGTTATTGGCATGGTACAGCATGACCTTACCTTTGATAGTGCTGTTGAGATTTATACCCTACTAACTATTGGTGACGGTTTAGTGGCGCAAATACCCGGTTTACTATTATCTGTTGCTACGGCAATTGTAGTAACGCGTCAAAATACCTCTCAAGACATGGGCGAGCAAGTTAGCTCTCAGTTAGGTCAAGAGAAAGCGCTCTATATTGCTGCTGGAGTGATGTTTGTAATGGGAATTATCCCAGGTATGCCACACTTTGCTTTTTTACTGTTTGCGGCAGTGATTGGCGCTATCGCCTATTTTAGTAGTAAACATAAAGCGTCAAAAGCTATAGCACTAGAAAAAATAGAAGAGGAAAATCAAGTACTAAGCCAGAAAAAAGAAGACGAAGTCAAAGAGCTTGACTGGGATGATGTTAATCATGTTGATGTTATTGGTTTAGAAATTGGTTATCGCTTAATTCCATTAGTAGACAAAGCTCAAGGGGGCGAGTTACTTAGCCGAATTAAAGGCGTTCGTAAAAAACTATCGCAAGAATTTGGTTTTTTAGTGCCAGCAGTACATATTCGTGACAATCTAGATTTAGACCCAAATAGCTACCAAATATCTTTAATGGGTGTAACCATAGGTAGTGCGGAAATTCGCCATGACCAAGAGCTAGCGATTAACCCCGGACAAGTGTTTGGTAAATTAGATGGTGTTGCAACTAAAGATCCCGCTTTTGGTTTAGATGCCGTATGGATTAACCAAAACCAGCGAGAACAAGCTCAAACGTTAGGCTACACAGTCGTTGATTCCGCCACCGTGCTTGCAACACATTTAAGCCAAATTTTAACTAATAACGCCTCTCAGTTATTAGGTCATGAAGAAGTACAAAACTTACTCGACATGCTAGCTAAGACATATCCAAAATTAGTTGAAGGCTTTATACCTGATACGTTAACACTAGGCACAGTTGTTAAAGTTTTGCAAAGCTTAATGAATGAAGGTGTTGCTGTGAGGGATATGCGGTCAATTGTACAGACCCTTGTGGAATATGGGCCTAAGAGTCAAGATTCTGAAGTGTTAACGGCAGCGGTGCGTATCAGCTTACGAAAATTTATTATTCAAGACCTGATTGGATCAGCCCTTGAGATACCTGTCATAACCTTGGCGCCTGAGTTGGAACAAATGTTGCACCAATCTATGCAAATGGCTGGAGATGATGGCGCAGGTATTGAGCCTGGTTTAGCAGAACGTTTGCAAAAGTCATTGACGGAAGGTGCTCAGCAGCAGGAATTGTCTGGTGATACACCAATATTATTAACATCAGGAATATTACGATCGGTGTTGGCTAAATTTGTAAAATACACTATACCGGGACTACGGGTAATTTCTTACCAAGAAATACCTGATGATAAGCAAATTAAAATTGTTAGTGCCATTGGGCAATAAATAATAAATTCTAGTAGGAAAAGTAACGAGCAAGATAAGTAACGAATAATAGAAAAATGAGTAAAAGAAGTAACGAGAGTTTATCTTCGCAACTCGAAACTATTTACTCGTAGCTTAAGTACTCGTAACTATAAGAAGGGGTTAACTGTGAAAATTAGACGTTTTGTTGGCAAAGATATGCGTAGCGCATTAGCACAAATAAAAGATGAATTAGGTGTAGATGCAGTTATTATGTCTAATAAAAAAATCCCTGAAGGCGTTGAGCTAATGGCGGCTGTTGATTATAACCAATCAGTACCACAAGCAAGCGCTACTCATCAACAAGCTGGGCATCAACAAAATAGTGAAAGCAGCCGTGAAATATTAAACGATGTGGTTAGTATTACTAATCCCAATGCTTCAGAATCACATGAAAAAACTGCCCAAACAGTAAGTAATGTTGATTCAGCTGTAAGCTCAACTGTTCCTGCAGATAGTTTATCGGCATTATTAAACAGGCAAGTTCAGCATCATTCTGATAATACAAATGTAGCTCAAGAGCAAAGCCCTTCTCAACAGCTTAGTGAAGTATCTGCTCAGGAAGAAAATATTGAAGATCAGTTACGTAGCTTCACTCAACGGTTACGTCACTCAAAACCTGACGGAACAATTCCTGCGCCACAATCATCTAGTATCCAAAGTCATTCTCAGCATGAAAATCATATTTCATTAGAAGCAGAGCAAATGGCAAAAAAAATCCAAACACAACAATTTACTGAACAACATGAAGAGCAAGGTAGTCATGTTAACCAGCAAGATTTTAATAAGATGCAACAAGAAATGGCCTCTATTAGGGCGTTACTTGAACATCAAGTGTCAGGTTTAATGTGGCAAGACATGGCGCAAAAAGAGCCTCAGCGTGCAGTGTTGGTAAATCGTTTATTAGGATTAGGATTAAATGAGCAAATAGCGGATCAAATCGCAGGATATGTTCCTGCTGAGTATCATGAAGCAGAGGCTTGGCAGCAAGCAACCAAATTAGTTGGTGAGCAAATCAACACCACTCAAAATGATATTATTCAACGTGGTGGTATTGTTGCTTTAGTTGGGCCAACTGGCGTCGGAAAAACAACGACTATTGCAAAGCTTGCAGCGCGTTTTGCACAAGTACACGGTAATGAGCAAGTTGCGCTTATCTCAACCGATACATTTAGAATTGCGGGATTTGAACAACTCGCTACTTACGGAAAAATAATCGGCTGCCAAGTAAAGTTAGCAAAAGATAGTCAATCATTAGATTCATTGCTTGAGCAATTTTCTAAAAAGAAATTAATTTTAATTGATACAGCAGGCATGGGACAAAGAGACATTCGTTTAGCTGAAAATTTAGCTAATTTAGTATCTAATGCTAGAGTTAGAATAAGAAACTATTTAGTATTAGCAGCAAACAGCCAGCAACAAGTAATGCAAGAAAATGTTGATCGCTTTAAAAAAGTACCGTTATCGGGTTGTATTTATACTAAACTTGATGAAAGCGTTAGTATTGGCGAAATAATTACAACTTCAATTCAAAATGGCTTGCCGATAGGTTATCTTACTGACGGACAAAGAGTTCCAGAAGATATTAAAGTTGCAAATGCTGAAAAATTGGTTACCCTTGCAGATAAAATGGCAATGAAGTCAGAGAAAAATAATGCAACCTTTGCTCAACGAACAATAAGGGCAATGCCAATAGCTCCAACTGTAGCTGTGTAGATATGTTTTTAATTGCAGTGATTTTAGTTAAATTAAAGCGGTAGTTTGGGTATATAATAAATTAAGAAGTAATAAATGTCAGATCAAGCGAGCGGCTTAAGAAAAATGCAGGACTTAAAAAAAGTTAAAGTAGTAGCAGTTTCGGGTGGTAAAGGTGGTGTTGGCAAAACCAACGTCTCACTAAACACAGCTATTGCTCTTGGACAACAAGGAAAAAGGGTATTGGTGTTAGATGCCGATTTAGGCTTAGCCAATGTTGATGTTATGTTAGGGTTAAGAGTAAAGCGTAATCTTTCTCATGTATTATCAGGTGAATGTGAGCTTGATGATATTATTATAACTGGCCCTAGTAATATAAAAATTATCCCTGCCACTTCTGGCTCACAATCTATGGTTGATCTAACCCCCGCAGAGCATGCAGGATTAATTCGCGCATTTAGCGAAATGCAAACTCAGTTTGATGTGCTTATTGTTGATACCGCCGCAGGTATCTCTGATATGGTGCTTAGTTTCACGCGTGCGGCACAAGATGTCATGCTAGTTGTGTGTGATGAACCTACCTCAATTACCGATTGCTACGCATTGATGAAACTTTTGAGTCGTGACCATAATGTTTTCAAGTTTAAAGTTGTAGCTAATATGGTGCGTACCCCTAAAGAAGGGCAACAGTTATTTGCAAAACTAACGAAGGTTACTGATAGATTTTTAGATGTAGCTCTTGAGCTTGTTGGTGTTGTCCCATTTGATGAAAACATTAGAAAGTCAGTGCGCAAGCAACAAGCAATTGTTGAAGCTTTTCCTGATTCTCCTGCCGCAATAGCATTTAAAGATTTAGCAAAAAATGTGAGTAATTGGCCAATACCACATCAAGCTTCAGGTCACTTAGAGTTCTTTATTGAACAATTACTCGATTATTAGCCTTTAATTCGTATTTGAACTTAATATATGGTTCGTTTGTTAAGAATAAACAAATAATGCGACATGATGTTTTTTAAAATAACTTGGTGGGAATAGTAGAACGTGGTAAAAGCTAATGCCTATAATAATCCAATAGATAAGACGGTTTTGCTTGAACAGCACACCGTATTAGTGAAACGAATCGCTTATCATTTGTTGGCTCGATTACCAGCAAGTGTCATTGTTGATGACTTGATACAATCAGGTATGATTGGATTGTTTGAAGCAGCTAATAACTTTGATAGTACTAAAGGCGCTAGCTTTGAAACTTTTGCAGGCATTCGTATTCGGGGTGCAATGCTAGATGAAATACGTCGTGGGGACTGGACGCCTAGGTCAGTTCACAAAAATAGTCGAATGGTTAGTGAGGCTATCAAGCAATTAGAAGCAACATTAGGCAGAGATGTTAGTGATATAGAAGTTGCTGAAAAACTTGATATTTCATTAAATGAGTACCATCATATATTAAGTGAAGTAAGTACGGGTAAAATACTTGGTATTGATGATCTAGGAGTAAGTGAAGATTCGCTTAAGTTTGATGATAATTGTCATGGTGATGATCCATATCAAAGTATCGAACATGGAGCCTTTAAAAAAGGCCTTAGTGAGTGTATTAGTACTTTACCCGAGCGAGAAGCTTTAGTACTGTCTTTATATTATGATGAAGAATTGAATTTACGTGAAATTGGCCAGGTACTTGATGTTAGTGAGTCACGTGTTAGCCAAATTCACAGTCAAGCAATGCATAGATTAAAAGCTCGTATGCAATCTTGGCAAAGTTGAGTAGAAAATATATTATTGATATTTCAATATGCTGAATCCAGTATTTTGAGGTAACATGAGTATAACTGTATTTACCTATAAAAATTTTGAATGTTTAGCCGGAGGGTGCCTTGGATAAAAATATGAAAGTACTTGTAGTTGATGATTTTTCAACCATGAGACGTATAGTGAAAAATTTGTTACGCGATTTAGGCTTCACAAACATTCAAGAAGCGGATGATGGCAGTACAGCTTTGCCAATGCTTCAAGGGGGGGATTTTGACTTCGTCGTGACGGATTGGAATATGCCAGGTATGCAAGGTATTGATTTGTTGAAAGCAATACGTGCTGATTCAAGTTTAGCTCACATACCTGTGCTGTTAATTACTGCTGAAGCTAAAAAAGAGCAAATTGTTATGGCTGCTCAAGCTGGTGTCAATGGCTATATTGTTAAACCATTTACAGCCGCAACGTTAAAAACTAAGTTAGATAAAATTTTTGAACGTCTAGGTTAATTTTTATTTTATTATATAGTGAGTGAATTTATGCTCACTAATAAGCTTAGTAATGCTTTGGTTTAAGTATTAAGGACTTTGCATGAGTAAGGCAATGGTGGGTCGCGTTTCTCTGGAACAGGCTAAATCTTTGGTTGAATTTTTAGAAACTAATCAGCAAGAAAAAGCCGATGAGCTTATTGCTGAAATTCAAAATCCAATCAACTCCGAGTTATTTGCAGAAATAGGTAAATTAACTCGTCAATTACATGACTCTTTGACAAATTTTCAACTTGATTCCAGATTAAATGACTTGGCAACAGCAGATATTCCTGACGCGAAAGAGCGCTTGAATTATGTTATTACTCGTACGGAAGAAGCCGCTAACAAAACGATGGATGCGGTAGAGTCAATTTTTCCTGTTGTTGATAATATTGCTAATCAAGTTAGCGCAGTTAACCCTTCGTGGGCTAAACTTATGAATAATGAAATCGATTTAAAAGAGTTTAAAAGTTTATGTGTAGATATTGATAGTCTGTTAATAACAACGGGCAAAGAAACGACGCATATCCATAGTTTGATGACTGATGTACTAATGGCACAAGACTTTCAAGATTTAACAGGTCAAGTTATCCGTAAAGTTATTGATTTAGTACGTGAGGTTGAAGATAGCCTAATTAATATGTTAACGGCCTTTGGTATTACGGCTGATAATATACAAGAAAATGCTAAGCCCAAAGTAGGTGAAAACCTAGTTGAAGGTCCGATAGTCAATAAAGAAGAAAGAGACGATGTTGTTGAAGACCAAGACGATGTTGATGATCTTTTATCAAGTTTAGGGTTTTAACGGGAGTTAATGAATGTCATTTGAAGCGGATGAAGAAATTCTACAGGACTTTTTAGTCGAAGCAGGTGAAATACTTGAGCAGCTCTCTGAGCAGTTAGTTGAACTTGAAAATGATGTTGATAATGCTGATTTGCTAAATGCAATATTTCGAGGCTTTCATACTGTAAAAGGTGGTGCAGGTTTCCTTGCGTTAAATGAGCTTGTTGACGTTTGTCATGGCGCAGAAAATATATTTGATTTACTTCGTAATGGGCAACGTACTGTTAACGCGGAGTTAATGGATACAATTTTATCTGCCCTTGATACTGTTAATGACATGTTTGTTTTAGTGCAAAACAAAGAGCCTCTTGAAGCAGCAGATGCTGATTTGTTAGCAGAATTGCACCGTTTAAGTCAGCCAGAAGGGCAAGAAGCTGCTGCTCCAGCACCTGAAATCTCTATTCCTGAACCTGTCGCGGCCTCCCAAGGTACTGTTTCAGATTCAACAGATGATATGAGCGAAGACGAGTTTGAGCGTTTACTTGATGAGCTGCATGGTGGAGGTAGTCCTTCTTCAGCTCCCGCTCCGGTTACAACAACGCCAGTTAGCACTGATTCTGGAAGTGATATTTCCGATGATGAATTTGAATCATTACTAGATGAGCTTCATGGCCAAGGTGCATTTTCTTCAGATGTTAATAAACCGTCTCCTGTTTCTAGTAATACTTCGGACGAAATAAACGATGATGAATTTGAAAGCTTACTTGATGAGTTACATGGTAAAGGTAACGCACCTAAAATAAGTGAAGCAACAAGCTCTTCAGCCTCAGCACCAAATATTCAGGAACCTGTAGCTAAAGCACCCTCACCAAAACCAATTGCTAAAGCTGCTACTCCTAGTTCAAAGCCAACATCTAAAGCTGCAGCTAAACCTACTGCTAGCAAAAAAGCAGCCCAGCAATCAGCCCCTCAAGGGGAAACAACCGTAAGAGTTGATACTAAACGACTTGATAAAATCATGAATATGGTTGGTGAATTAGTATTAGTTAGAAACCGTTTAACCAGTTTAGGTTTAACCTCTGACGATGAAGATTTAACTAAAGCTGTTTCAAATTTAGATGCTGTTACAACCGACTTACAGGGCGCGGTAATGAAAACCCGTATGCAGCCAATTAAAAAAGTATTTGGCCGTTTCCCTCGTGTTGTAAGAGATTTAGCACGTAGTCTTAATAAAGATATAAAATTGATATTAGAGGGTGAAGAAACTGATTTAGATAAAAACTTAGTTGAAGCATTGGCTGATCCTTTAGTGCATTTAGTACGTAACTCAGTTGATCATGGGGTTGAGGAGCCCGATGTTCGTGAAGCGATGGGTAAACCACGCGAAGGTACCGTTACTTTATCTGCCTCACAAGAGGGCGATCATATTTTGTTAACCATTAAAGATGATGGTGCAGGTATGAATGCCGAAAAACTGAAAGAAATAGCAATTGAACGCGGTGTTCTTGATGCTGATTCTGCTGCAAGAATGCCAGATAAAGAAGCCTTTAGCTTGATTTTTGCACCAGGTTTTTCTACTAAAACTGAAATTTCTGAGGTGTCAGGCCGTGGTGTTGGTATGGATGTTGTTAAAACAAAAATTACCCAACTTAACGGTACTGTTGATATTGACTCAGAAATGGGTGTAGGAACTGTTTTAGAAATAAAAGTACCGCTGACTTTAGCAATATTGCCAACATTGATGGTTGTTGTTGGTGAGCAAACTTTTGCTTTACCACTTGCAGCAGTAAATGAAATATTTCATTTAGACTTGACCAATACCAACAGTGTAGATGGTCAGCTAACGATTATTGTTCGTGAGAAAGCGATACCATTATTTTACTTAGATCAATGGCTTGTCAGAGATTATGAAGACAAAGCTCGTGATAAAGGTCATGTTGTCATTGTACAGTTAGGTAATCAGCAAGTTGCTTTTGTCGTAGATCGGTTGATCGGACAAGAGGAAGTGGTAATAAAACCACTTGATAGGTTATTACATGGTACTCCAGGAATGGCTGGGGCAACTATTACCAGTGATGGTGGTATTGCTTTAATAATAGATATTCCAAACATGTTAAAATTTTATGCAAAAAAATCATCCGTAAATAAAAAGTTGCGCTCATAAAGAATAGAATAATTATAAAAGTTGAGGGATTAAATGGCCTACAAAGTACTCGTTGTTGATGATTCAAGTTTCTTTAGACGACGAGTCACTGATATTTTAAACAAAGATCCACAGCTAGAAGTGATTGATGTTGCAGTAAATGGGCAAGAAGCCGTAGATAAGGCTATTTTGCTTAAGCCTGATGTGATTACCATGGACATTGAAATGCCTGTTTTAAATGGCATTGCGGCAGTAAAGAAGATTATGGCACAGTCGCCAACAGCGATTTTAATGTTTTCTTCATTGACTCATCAAGGAGCAAAATCAACCCTTGAGGCATTAGAGGCAGGGGCTTTAGACTTTCTACCTAAAAAGTTTAGTGAGATAGCTCAAAGTAGTGATGAAGCTGGCAGTTTATTACGCCAACGAGTTGCACAATTGGCTAAAAAAAGAGGCTTCAGTAGACGCAGTTTATCTAGTGAACGTTTTTCTAGAAAGCGTAGTCAAGACACTCAATCTGGTATTAGTACTAGAGAATCTATATCGTCGTCTACAGCACCTGTAAAAAAAACAACGTCTGCATTAAAAGTTTCTTCAGGAAAAAAGTACAGCTTATTAGCTATTGGTACTTCCACTGGGGGACCAGTAGCACTACAGAAAATATTAACAACCTTTCCTCAAGATTTTCCGTTGCCAATTATTATGATTCAACATATGCCGGCAACTTTTACTAATGCTTTTGCTAGTAGATTAAATTCCTTATGCAAGATTAATGTAAAAGAAGCCAGTGATGGCGATATTCTCAAACCTGGTTGTGCCTATTTAGCACCAGGAGGTCGTCAAATGATTATTTCTGGTACAGAAAATGCAGCTAAAATTAAAATAATTGATGATAATTCAGCAAAAATAACCTTTAAACCTAGTGTTGATGTAAGTTTTGGCTCTGCGGCTAAAATTTTTGGCGGTAATGTTTTAGGGGTGATTTTAACAGGTATGGGTGCTGATGGCCGAGAGGGGGCCCGTATGTTAAAAACAAAAGGAGCAACTATTTGGGCTCAAGATGAACAAAGTTGTGTTGTATATGGTATGCCACAAGCAGTAACTGTAGCCGGTATTTCACAATTGTCTTTACCATTAGATGCAATATCTAGTTCAATATTTAAGGAAATAAAACATGGATAGGCTCAGCATTGCTGGTCTAGTTGTTGCCATATGCGCTATTTATTTTGGCTTTATTTTAGATGGCGGATCTATTTCAGCACTATTTGAGTTGCCAGCATTTATTATTGTCGTTGGTGGCACTTTGGGGGCAGTAATGTTGCAGTCTTCAAGCCGTCAATTTTATCATGCGCTTTCACTTTTGAAATGGGTCTTTACTCCTCCACAGTATGACATAGAAGAAGGGATTGAAAAAATTGTTCAATGGGCTACAAAATCAAGAGAGTTTGGTTATTTATCCCTTGAAAGTGCAGCCTTTGATGAAGAAGATCACTATACCCAAAAGGGATTGAATCTTCTGGTTGATGGTTCAGAAATAGAAAATCTTCGTGTTTCTCTTGAGTTAGATCTTGATATTTATCGCGAACATAATTTGCGTTCAGCAAACGTATTTGAATCAATGGGGGGCTATAGCCCAACGATTGGTATTTTAGGCGCTGTATTAGGTTTAATTCATGCTATGAATAACTTAACTGAGCCTGAATTACTAGGACATGGCATTGCAACAGCATTCATAGCTACTATTTATGGTGTTGGGTTTGCGAATTTAATTTATTTGCCTGTAGCAAATAAATTAAGAGAAATAATTCATCAACAGACTATGTATCGAGAAATGATTTCTGAAGGCTTGGTTGCTATTGCTCACGGTGAAAACCCTCATGCCATTGAAAATAAATTGTCAGCTTTTAGGTTAGAACAGTGAATCATCTGCGTAAACAAAGGCACAGTGTAGAACATGACAACGTGCATCGTTGGTTGGTTTCTTATGCTGACTATATGACACTTCTCTTTGCTTTATTTGTAGTGTTATATGCAATGGCAATGGTAAATGAAAAACCTTTTGAATCGATTACTGAATCTGTTGGACGTGTTTTTCAGGCAAATGAGGATAAACCCAAAAACAGGGGCCATGGTGACGACATACTTGATGTTAATACGAGCAAGTCAAATAAACGCCTATTCGGCAATGGTATTCTAGATGAAGCAGGCCCGGAGTTATTAGAAGGCGAACAAACACTCTCAAATATTTCTGATGCTCAAGTAGGAAGCAACCTAACCTCTTTAGAAGATGAACTTCATTCTGCCCTTTATGAGTTGATTGAATCAGGTTTTGCTCAGTTACAAATTGATGGAGACTGGTTGGAAATTGAGCTTAATAGCGGTTTATTGTTTCCAAGTGGTTCATCTTCTGCGACTAACTCTGCAACAAGCATTTTAGAAGTTATTTATAATGTTATTGGTGAAGCAAGTAACTTTGTACGTGTAAGAGGCTATACTGATAATCAAGTGATTAAAACAGAAATATTTTCATCTAATTGGGAGTTGTCAGTTTTTCGAGCTACTGCTATTTTACGCGTGTTAGAAAATTTGGGAATGAGTCCTGCTCGAATGGCTATAGAAGGCTATGGACAGTATTACCCAACGGCTGATAATGCTACAGCTCAGGGGCGTGCAAAAAATAGAAAAGTTGTAGTGGCCATTTCAAAATATGGTTTGGAAAAGTCCAACTTATTAAACACACCTACAATTAGTATTAAAGATGTTGAAGCAATAACTAATATAGTTGAACCCGATGGCAAAACGGATGAAATAAAAGTTATTCGCTTGCCTAATGGCGGCATTAGAATAACGACGAGAGATGAAAATATTTCAGAAAACAACGAACAAAAAAATGATGGCAATAATTAGCCGTATAAATATTATAGTTACATTAGGAATAACACTTGGAAGTTTGGACAGTCGCAAATCAAAAAGGTGGAGTGGGTAAAACTACCACAACTATCGCTTTAGCAGGTTTATTAGCTGAGTGTGGCAAAAAAGTATTGTTAGTTGATACTGATCCACACGCTTCATTAAGTTATTATTTTGGTATCGAATCTGAAGATTTAGACCTAAGTGTTTATGATTTATTCGTTCAAGTCTCATCAAAAGAGCAGATTTTACAAAGCTTATGCCCTACTGAATATGAGAATATTGATATTTTGCCTGCAACAATGGGATTAGCAACGCTAGATCGATCATTAGGAGCGAAAGGAGGAATGGGCTTAGTTTTAAAAAAAGCTATGTCAAAGGTATCGCAAAGCTATGATTATGCTTTGATAGATTGCCCTCCTATCCTCGGTGTACTCATGGTAAATGCACTTGCAGCATCAGATCGAATAATAGTCCCTGTGCAAACGGAATTTTTAGCGTTGAAGGGATTAGATCGTATGATCAAAACAATGGATATAATGCAAGTAGAGCAAGAGAAGCCTTTTGAATATACTATTGTGCCAACAATGTTTGATAAACGAACTAAGGCATCACTATTAGCTTATCAACAATTACAAGAAACTTATCAAGAGAAAATTTGGCCTGGCGTCATTCCAATAGATACAAATTTTCGGAATGCTAGTGTAGCACAGAAAGTACCTTCTCATTTCGCAGCACACTCCCGTGGGGTGTTTGCTTATAAAAGTTTATTAGATTATTTATTGAAGCCACCTCAAAGAAGTACTAAGTAAATGGCAAAACCATTAGCAGCAAGCAAAAAAGTAATGAAGAACTATCTGTCAGAGTTGTTGACAGAAGAGCCTCTTGTGCAGAAAGGTACTGAGCAGAAATTAGCTAGGTCTAGTCGTAAGCCAGCGGAAGATAAACGTCTAGAAACCTTATTGAAAAATGTTAATGCTGAGCTTGAAGTAAAAGAAGCTGGCGTTGCTACTAAAAAAAGTATAAGTGAAAAAATAGACTATAAAGAAATTATAGTTAACGATACTGTTGAAGAAATTAAAACAGAACCCCTAGTTACCCATAAAAGTACTGGTAATTTCATTCCTAAAAAGTCAAAACCTTATCGACAAGGAGACTTTCAAGCATTATTTTTCAATGTTGGTGGTTTGACTATTGCTGTGCCATTAATTGAATTAGGTGGTATTCATCCAATTGATAAAACTACCCCTTTAATGGGAAAACCAGACTGGTTTAAAGGCGTGATGCTTTATCGGGACGAAAAAATTAATGTAGTTGACACCGCTTTGTGGGTAATGCCCGAAAAGTGTGACGAAAAAATGAAAAGTTCGCTAAACTATCAATATGTTATTATGCTTAGCACTAGTGGCTGGGGTTTAACTGCTGAAAGCCTAGTTGATACAGTTACTTTAAAACAAGATGAAGTAAAGTGGTTAGACACACCAAGCAAGCGGCCTTGGTTGGCTGGTTTGGTAAAAGATAAAATGTGTGCCTTACTTGATGTGGATTCATTAATTCAATTACTTAATGATGGTAGCGGAATTCATCAAGATGATTAATAATGTAATTAGTAAGTTTGAAATAACAAGTTTGAAAATTCTTAAATAATTGAGAGGCAAGTGGTATGTCTGATGAAAGACGCAGTTCAATCGAAAAAACAGGCGAAAACGATGAAGTACTTCAATGGGTAACATTTAAGTTAGAAAATGAAGTTTATGGCATCAATGTTATGCAGGTTCAAGAAGTCTTACGTTATAGTGAAATTGCACCAGTACCTGGAGCACCACTTTATGTGCTTGGTATCATTAATTTACGTGGCAATGTTGTTACGGTTATAGATACACGCTCTCGGTTTGGTTTAGAACCTTGCGATGTTACAGATAATACGCGAGTAGTGGTGATTGAGTCAGAAAAGCAAGTCATTGGTATACTTGTTGATAGTGTTGCTGAAGTAGTTTATTTAAAAGCATCTGAAATTGATGTCGCTCCAAATGTTGGTAATGATGAAAGTGCTCAGTTTATACAAGGTGTTTCCAACCGAGATGGTGAACTGCTGATTTTAGTCGACCTAGATAAATTGTTATCAGATGATGAATGGGATGAGTTAAAACAATTTTAACCCCTCAAGTTGAGTCTGGTTTATATACTCTCATTATTATGATTGTTGTGCCTATTATTAAGTTATCAGGTTTATGTCTTTATTAGCTGTACCTATTATTGCTACTGTTGCACTCGTTATGAGTATTTTGTGTCTTGTTATTATCTTTGTTTTATTAACAAGGTACAAAGCTAAGTTGGCTGTATACGAGTCACAATCTCAAACTCACGAATTACTTGTGAATAGCTTGCAATCAACCAACGACAATTTGAATGTAACCGTGCATGAATTGTCGATACAGCAAGAAAAGTCTCTTACTGAAAATACGCTTGTTTCTAAGCAACTTGAACATAGAATTAAAGCACTGCAATCTCAGCTTCATACTCAGCAAGACCTCATTTCCCAATTACAAACTGATCAAGGCGATAATAAGTTTTACTCTCGTGCAATTAAATTAGCCAAAATTGGTGCGGACATTGAAGAGATAGTTGCAGAATGTGAATTACCTCATGCAGAGGTTGAAATGTTGATATCCGTATATCAAAATAAAACTCAAGGGTAGTTATACCAAATCTATTAAGTTAATTCTCGCTGAGGTAGGAATAAATTTAATAGAATTGGTATTGGTTTTCTCTGTGAAGGAAACAAGTTAGACTAAGGCGCTAATCATTTCTTATTTATCTATTATCATGCGCGAACATGGCAAGGAACTAAGCCCTGTGAAGTATTCTGTATTCCAATATTTTCGAATAATATTCATATCTTCTTTTATTATTCTATCTGGTTGCTCTAGCAGCCCCGCTACTGGCGAAAGCTTAAGTGACCCAAGAGATCCTATAGAAGTAGTAAACAGACCATTTTGGACTTTTACTTGGGATTATGCAGATAAATATGTAGCTAAGCCGGCTTCTGAAGTTTATACCGCTTATACACCACCTTTCTTAAGAACTGGATTGTACAATATGGCGCTAAATTTAAATGAGCCATCAAGTATTATTAATAATTTATTACAATTTAAATTCATTGATGCGGCAAAAAGTACAGGGCGGTTTGTTTTAAACTCAACAATAGGTTTATTAGGCTTTTATGATCCTGCTAGTGATTTTGGTTGGTCAGGAGATCAAGAAGAGTTCGGTGAAGTATTAGGCAGTTATGGGGTTGGAGATGGTCCTTATTTGGTTATACCAGGCTTAGGGCCAAGCTCAGTTCGTGAAGAAGTAGGTGACTATGTTGATGGATTGTATTGGCCTTTAGTGGTTATTGATTTTTGGCCTAATTTAGTACGTTTAGGCATCCTTGGTCTTGAGAAAAGGGCGTCAATACGCGATCAAGAGCAATTGTTACTTGAATCAGCAGATCCTTATGAATTCATTAAAAATGCATATTTTCAAAATATGAACTATCGTTTGTATGATGGAAACCCGCCAATAGTAATTGATGAAGATGAAGAAGCCGAAATAGATGCACTATTAGAAGAATTTGACGATTTAGATTAAAATTTATAAAAACATACCGAAGTTAGCCGTAATTTGTTAGAATGCGGCAATTTTTTACTGATACCAATTTGATTAAACTCACGTTAAGTTTTAAATAACGTAATCAACTTGGTATAAATATTATTGGAAATAGTTAGATGAATATCATTGAAGGTTCATTTCAGGCAAAAGGCAAAAAATTTGCAATTGTTGTATCACGTTTTAATCATTTTATCGTTGATAGCTTATTAGAAGGTGCAGTTGATGCGCTTAAACGTCATGGTAGTGTTGCTGATGATGATATTACTGTCGTTCGAGTTCCGGGTGCTTATGAACTGCCATTGGCGGCAAAAAAACTTGCTAAAAAAGGTGGTTTTGATGCAATAATTGCCATTGGCGCCGTTATTCGAGGTGGTACGCCTCATTTCGATTTTGTTGCTGGTGAATGTAACAAAGGTTTAGCTCAAGTATGTTTAGAATCAGAAATTCCAGTTTCTTTTGGTGTTATTACAACCGACTCGATTGAACAAGCGATTGAACGTGCAGGTACTAAAGCTGGAAACAAGGGTGCAGAAGCGGCTCTTGGTGCATTAGAAATGGTTAACGTTCTTTCTCAAATTTAGGAAATTTATTGTGAAACCTTCTCCTAGAAGAAAAGCACGTGAACTAGCAGTCCAAGCTGTTTATTCATGGCAAATTAGTCAAAACTCAGTTAATGATATTGAAGTTAACTTTATAACTGATAACAGCAAACGTCGTTTTGATATTGAATATTTTCAACAATTATTACGTGGTGTTACGAGTAATGTATCTGAATTAGATCTTGCTATATCTCCTCATGTAGATCGCCCTATTGATGATATTGACCATGTTGAAAAGGCTATTTTGCGTGTTGCTGTTTTTGAATTAAGCGATTGCCAAGATGTGCCTTATCGAGTGGTCATTAACGAAGCTATAGAGTTAGCAAAGTCATTTGCAGCAGACGATAGCCATAAGTTTGTTAATGGTGTGTTAGATAAAGCAGTGAAGTTGATTCGTCCTCAAGACTAATTGATTCTCGAAAAGCAAATACTAAATCTATGAAAGAATTTGAATTAATAAAGCACTTTTTTACCGAGCAAGCCGTCAAAAGAAAAGATGTGCTTCTTGGTATTGGTGATGACTGCGCTGTAGTTTCTTGTACTGAAAATCAAAATATTGTTGTTACTACCGACACGTTAGTGGCAGGTGTTCATTTTCCTTTAGGTACCTCCGCAAAAGCTATTGGTCATAAAGCTGTTGCGGTTAATTTATCTGATATTGCTGCCATGGGCGCAAAACCAAGTTGGATATCACTAGCGATTACTTTACCAGAAGTTAATGATGAGTGGCTTACTGAATTTTGTTCTGGGGCGTTTGAGCTGTGCGAGTTCTATAATGTTCAACTCATTGGTGGTGACACAACTCAAGGCCCATTAAGTATAACTATAACGGCACAGGGATTAACGCCAGAGGGCAAATATTTATCTCGTTCCGGTGCTAAGTCGGGTGATTGGCTTTATGTTACTGGCGAACTTGGTGATGCCGCTTTAGCTTTACTTCACCTTAAAGAACAGGTGTTAACTGGAAATGATATTATTGAGCAAGTTCAAAATAAATTAGACTTTCCAAAGCCTCGTGTACTTATGGGGCAAACATTACGTGAATATGCCTCTTCAGCTATTGATATTTCAGATGGACTGCTTGCAGACTTAGAACATATTTGCCAAGCCTCAAAGGTTGGAGCTAATGTCGTCCTAGATGCTATTCCATTGTCTGATGCAATGAAGAAATCACAGTTATTTGATGATTCTATTGATCTCGCGCTTAATGGTGGTGATGATTATGAACTGTTATTTACTGTATCTGAAGATAATAAAGTGGGTATGGAAACAGCCTTAACTCATGCAGGTGCATCTATAACCTGTATAGGGCAAATAAATGCATCGCAAACTATTTCAACAACCTTGAATAATAAGCCAGTTCCCATTAAAAGCACCGGTTTTCAACATTTTTCTTCAAAAAAATCACTTTAAAATAGATAAGAACGTTTAAATAACGCTTTCACAAATATGAAACATTCACATCCTAAAGTTACTTTTGACCTTAAACAACCCGTTCAGTTTTTAGCTTTAGGCTTTGGAAGTGGTTTAGCACCCAAAGCTCCTGGAACTTTTGGTACTTTAGCTGCAATACCTCTTTTTTTGTTTTTAGCACTGTTAACTCCATTATTCTACTTGATTGCTGTAGTTGTAATGAGTATTGCTGGTATCTATATTTGTGGAAAAGCGGCTGAAGATGTTGGAGTTCATGACCATCCTGCAATCGTTTGGGATGAGTTTGTTGGTTTCTTTATAACTATGTTTATGGTGCCAGTGAGCTGGCAAAGTGTTTTGGTGGGATTCTTGTTGTTTCGTTTATTTGATATTTTAAAACCTTGGCCCATTTCTTTTATTGATAAAAACATGTCAGGGGGCTTAGGCATTATGTTTGATGATATTCTAGCCGGCGTCTTTGCTTTAGTTATCATGCAGTTGATTTTTTAATTTTGTTATAACTTTAATCATGATTTTTTTGACTTGAATCAATAGTAATTCATCACCTTTTAAGCTACTTTTAAATAGTGCATTAAATAAAAATTTCTAGAGCTTGTTTTTTATTTTTATGCCCTCAGCTATTTACTAAGGCGTTATTTTTTTATAGTAATATTTAAGATACCGGCCTTAGTTCACAGTACTTGTTTAAGTAAATGTTAAAAGGAATACCTATGAAAATAAATCTTTCTGGTCACCACGTTGAAATTACAGACTCAATAAAAGAGGATATCGAGGAAAAATTTTCTAAAATAGCCAATCATTTTCCAACCTTAATAGCCTTAGACGTTATTATTTCTAAAGAACACAATAAACACCAAGTTGAACTGACGACAAATTATGAAGGCGGGCGAATATCAGCCAAAGGCGTTGATAATGTCATGTACCCAGCCATAACAAGCGCAGCTAAAAAACTTGATGCAGCATTAAAGCATCGAAAAGGACAATTAAAGGCTAATCTACATGCTAAGCCACAAAGCACTGCTCCTGAAATAGCCCACGAAAAAGTACAAGAAATGAATTTAGCATAACCGGTATAAAATATTATCGATATTTAAAAGCTATGAATATTATTCATAGCTTTTTTTTTACTTTTTTATAACTTGTTTTAACAATTTATGTACACTTTAACATGTCTGCTGTGCGATAATTTAAAATTCGTACCTTATCAAAACTTATCAAAAGGGAAATCTTGATGGTTACATGTAACATTCAATTCACTAAACTTTTTAAAGCAACTTTATTTAGTCTGCTTTCATTTACTCTTTTTTCTTGTTCTGAGCCTGAGAAAGCAAAACAAGCGCCAGCGCCGGCAGTGTCTGTTTATAAAGTTGAAGTCGAGCAAGTCGGGCGACACAGAGAGTTTGTTGCTCGAACGCAGGCTTTTAAAGAGGCAAATTTACGTGCACGTGTTGAAGGTGAATTGATTGAACGTCATTTTAGAGAGGGGGCTGTGGTTGAAAAAGATCAGTTGTTATTAAAAATTGATCCTGCAAATTATGAAGCTTTACTATCTCAGGCAAAAGCTGACTTAGCAAGTAAACAATCAGGTCAAGATAATGCTATTCGAAACTTAAAACGTGCTAAAGACTTAATCGGTGACGGGTATATTTCTCAATCAGATTTTGACAGATTAACAACAGAAGAATCTCAAGCCAATGCATCGGTAAAATCTTCACAAGCCTCACTAAGACGAGCTGAGTTAGATTTAAGCTACACTACTATTTTAGCGCCATTTACCGGGCGCATAGGCAAAGTGAATTATAATGTTGGTAATATTGTAGGCCCCACAAGCGATGCGTTAGCAACATTAACGATAACTGATCCTATTTATGTTAACTTTCAGGTGGAAGAAGCGCTGTACTTAAATTATTTGCAGCAACAGAAAAGTTCCGTTGAGCGAAACGCTGTCAAAGCAGATTTAACTTTGCGTTTACCAAATAATACTTCTTATGATGAACCTGGGGAATTAGATTTTGCCGATACAAAAATTGAACAAGGCATGGGAACTGTTGAATTAAGGGCTAAGTTTTCCAATAAAAACGGTATTATTTTACCTGGATTATTTGTTACTTTAATTATTGAAAGTCAAGAAAAAGAGTCCATGGCTATGGTTCCACAAGCTGCAGTACAAGCAAGTCAACAAGGACAATTTGTTTTAATTGTTGATGAGTCAAATACCGTAAAGCAACGTCATGTGGTTTTAGGTCGAAGAATTAATGCAATGTGGGTTGTAGAAGAAGGGCTTGAAACTGGAGAGCAGGTAATAATAGAAGGTTTGCAAAAGGTAAGGCCGGGAGTTGCTGTCAACCCCGTGTTAAAAACTGTTGATAAGTTAACCGGAACAATTGCAAACCAAGAAATAGAAGATAAAACTTCATCATTGAAAGAATAGTGCAGGGAAAATTTTATGATTAGTAAAACTTTTATTTATCGCCCTAAACTTGCCTTTGTTATTTCTATTGTTATTTCTTTAGCAGGTATTATTGCGATGGGTTTGTTACCTGTAAATATGTACCCAGAAATAACGCCACCACAAGTACAAATTTCAGCTGTTTATCCCGGAGCTAGTGCTCAAGTTGTTGAAGAGTCAGTTATAAGGCCAATTGAGGAGCAAGTTAATGGCGTAGAAGATATGATGTACATTGACTCTTCAGCGTCAAATAACGGTAGTGCCGTGATTACTGTTTATTTTAAAGTGGGAACAGACGGTGATATTGCGCAAGTCAATGTACAAAACCGAGTCGCACTTGCTACCAGTTCATTGCCTGCAGAAGTGACTCGCCAAGGTGTGAATGTTAAGAAACAATCTAGCTCAATGTTATTGGGTATCAATTTGTATTCTGAGCAACCTGGTATTAATCAGCTATTTTTAAGCAATTATGCAACGAACTATTTAACTGAGCCTTTAGGGCGGCTCAAAGGTGTTGCTTCTGCTGAAGTTATGGGTGAAATGACTTATAGCATGCGAATTTGGTTAAACCCAAGTCGTATGTCTTCCCTTAATGTTACAGTTAGTGAAGTTCAGCAAGCATTAAAAGAACAAAATATGATTGTTGCTGCTGGTAAACTAGGTGCTAGTCCGTCAATGCCTAATCAGCAGTTTGAGTATTCTATTCAAGCTCAAGGCCGTTTGAAAAGTCCTGAAGAGTTTGGACAAACCATTATTAGAGCCCAAGAAAGTGGTAATTTTGTCCGTTTAAATGATATTGCTAAAATTGAATTAGGCGCTGAAGACTATGCAACTCAAGCACGCTTAAATGGTAAAGAAACGGCCTTTTTAGTTATCTATCAATTGCCAGATGCCAATGCGACAGAAGTTGCTGATTTAGTTAAAGCTGAAATGGCTAAATTAGCGGAACGATTTCCTGATGGATTAGAGTATGTTGTTCCTTATGATACTACTGCTTTTATCGATCGCTCTATGGAAGAAGTAAAAGTAACATTATTTCAAGCCGTAGCTTTAGTTATTTTAGTTGTATTTTTATTCTTGCAAAATTGGCGTGCCACTATTATCCCCACATTAGCTATCCCTGTGTCTCTTGTTGGTACTTTTGCTTTCATGCTACTCATGGGTTATTCCATAAATACAATTACTTTATTTGGTTTAGTGTTGGCTATTGGTATTGTTGTTGACGATGCCATTATTGTTATTGAAAACGTTGAGCGTATTTTAAAAGAAGAAAAATTGCCGATTAAAGAAGCCGTAACTAAAGCAATGGAACAAGTTTCAGGACCAATAATAGCAACAACACTAGTACTGTTAGCTGTATTTATTCCGGTTGGTTTTATGCCAGGAATAACAGGTGAACTTTATAAACAGTTTTCGATGACCATTTCTTTTGCTGTTATTATTTCCTCAATCAATGCATTAACCTTAAGCCCAGCTCTGTGTTCTGTTTTATTATCAGAAAAGAATATGAAACCGATTTCATGGTTGCAACCCATGGAACGTTTAATTGAACGAATGACGGGGGGGTATACTAAAACCGTTAATTTTTTATTAAAGCGTGTAGTGCGTGTAGGTTTATTTGTCGGCATTCTTTTTGCCTGTGCTGGCTGGTTAACAACGGCTGTCCCGACCTCTTTTTTACCTGGTGAAGATCAAGGTTATTTGTTTGTTGATATTCAGCTACCTGATGCTTCGTCAACTAATCGTACTCAAGCAGTAATGGATAAAATAGTCCCCATTATCACTAATGACCCTGCTGTTGATGATATTATAACCGTTGGTGGTTATTCATTATTAGGAGGCCCTGGTTCAAATAATGGTTTGGCAATTATTATCCTTAAAGATTGGGATGATAGAAAGAGTCCTGAACTTGGGCTTAGACAAATTATTCCAAGATTGATGGGGCAATTATGGTCAATGCCTGAAGCGCAGGTTATGGTCTTTAATCCGCCGCCAATTCCTGGATTGGGAACTAGCTCTGGTTTTGAATTTCAACTACAAGACAGTGAAGGGCGTGATCCTGCACTGCTTGCTCAGGTAATGAATGGTTTTATTTATGATGCCAATCAACGGCCTGAGTTAAACAGAGTTTTTAGTACCTTTCGAGCAAATGTACCGCAATACTTTTTAGAGGTAGATCGTAATAAAGCGAAGGCTCAAGGTGTGGCATTATCTGATGTTTTTACCACTTTACAGGCACAACTTGGTTCATTATATATTAATGATTTTAGCCAGTTTGGGCGTACTTATAAAGTTACCATTCAAGCGCAAACAGAGTTTCGAAAAGATCCCTCTGATTTACGTCATTACTTTGTTCGAAATAACGATAATGACATGGTGCCATTGACTACGTTAGCGAAGTTAACGCCTATTTTAGGGCCAACAACTATTAAGCATTTCAACCTTTATCGAAGTGCGAGTATAAGTGGGCAAGCTGCTTTAGGTTATTCCTCAGGTCAAGCGATTGAAGTAATGCAAGAAATGGCTGAAAACCTACCACAGGGATATATCTATGAATGGTCAGGACAATCAAAACAAGAAATTGAAGCAGGAGATTTAGCACCAGTTCTTTTTACTTTGGCTATTTTGTTTGTTTATCTGTTCTTAGTTGCTCAATATGAAAGTTGGACTATACCTTTCTCTGTTATTGCAGCAGTACCATTAGCTTTATTTGGTGCCATGTTAACTTTGTATACAGTAGGAATGGCAAATAATATTTATGCGCAAGTCGGTCTAGTTTTACTTATTGGCATGTCGACAAAAACAGCAATCTTAATTGTTGAATTTGCTATGGAAGAACGAGCAGCGGGTAAAAGTATTTTTGATGCAGCACTTACCGCGGCTAGAATGCGTTTTCGTGCGGTACTAATGACGGCGTTATCATTTGTACTGGGTGTGCTACCTTTAGTTTTTGCTAGTGGTGCAGGTGCAGGTAGCCGAGTGTCACTAGGTATTACAGTGCTTTCAGGAATGTTAGCTGCAACTATCTTTGGTACTTTGTTAGTACCCTATTTTTATATGATGGTGCAGCGTATGCGAGAGAAAATAAAAGGTGATACAACAGAAGTTTAATATCAAGCTAACGGTATGTTGTGAGCGAGTTAACTGTTTTAGTTAACTCGCTAGCGTCTCTTTTGATTCCGGCTCTGTTTCTGCTAAAGCTAATTTTTCTTTTTCAGCTTTTGCCCTTTCTGCTTTAGATATGTAGCGAGGTTTATTACTTTTATGTAATTTAGCGTTCGCTTTTTTTTGCTTCTTTTTTAACGTGTCGTTAATTTTCTTTTTACGATTCATTGTTTATTCTATCGTCTTAAATAGCTGAAAAGGTGAATTGCTGTTATTATGCGCGCATTCACTTTCTCTTGAAAGTTTTTTATATCTTAACTTACGTCTAACTCGAACAATATAGAGGCATTCACCTTGAGCTTACCTACTAATAATGGCAAATCCCCATTAGCTTTTTCTTCATTAAACTTACATAAAGATTTATTGAAAAACTTATCTACGCTTGGTTATCAAGAAATGACGCCTATTCAAGCGCAAAGTTTACCTGAAATGTTAATCGGTAAAGATGTGATTGCTCAAGCTAAAACTGGCTCAGGAAAAACTGCGGCTTTTGGTTTAGCCTTGTTAGAAAAGCTACAAGTGAAACGATTTCGAATTCAGTCGATGATTTTATGCCCAACACGTGAGTTAGCAGATCAAGTTGCCACAGAAATTCGAAAGCTTGCCCGTGCCGTGCACAATATTAAAGTATTGACCTTATGTGGAGGAACGCCTTTTGGCCCTCAAATTGGTTCATTAGAGCATGGTGCACATATTATTGTGGGAACCCCCGGAAGAATTGAAGAGCATGTTATTAAAGGAACGTTGAAGTTAGACGATTTAAACTTACTTGTACTTGATGAAGCAGATCGCATGTTAGAAATGGGTTTTGAAGCAGCTCTTGATAATATCATTGAGCGTACTCCTCTTGATCGTCAAACCCTTTTATTTAGTGCTACTTTTCCAAAACAAATTCAAGAAATTAGTGAAAGTATTATGACAGATCCTGTCATCGTTAAAGTTAACGCGAGTGAAGATAAACTTAATATTAGTCAACAATTTTTCCATGTTGAAAATGATATTGAAAGATTTGAAGCGCTACGTTTATTGCTACTTGCTAACCCTGTTGAATCAACCGTTATTTTTTGTAATACCAAAAAAGAAACGCAAGCGGTTTGTAATAATTTACAAGATGATGGCTTTAGCGTCTTAGCTTTGCATGGCGATTTAGAGCAAAGAGATAGGGATCAAACCCTACTGCGTTTTTCGAATAAAAGTGCCTCCATTTTGGTTGCTACTGATGTTGCAGCTCGTGGATTAGATATAGACTCTCTTGATTTAGTGGTTAACTATCATATTGCTCACGACAGTGAAGTGCATATTCATCGTATTGGTCGCACTGGGCGAGCAGGTGCTCAAGGTAAAGCCGTTTCTTTATTTAGTGATAAAGAGAGTTATAAAGTGGGCTTAATTGAAGACACGCTTGAACAAGTAATCAAGCCCGAGTTATTACCATCGAGTGATGTGTTAAATAATGCTAGGCCGCAAGCCAAAATGTCTACCATTCAAATTGATGGTGGCAAAAAGCAAAAAGTTCGTCCCGGTGATATTTTAGGCGCTTTAACGTCTAAAAATACGGGCGCAGAAATTACTGGTAAAGATGTTGGTAAAATTAATGTACTAGATATTAAAGCTTATGTAGCGGTAAATAAAAAAGTGCTAAAAATAGCGTTAAGAAAGTTATCAACAGGCAAAATGAAAGGACGAACTTATAAAGTACGCCACTTAACTGTATAGAAAAAATCTGAACTCATATTTTGCTCGAACAGTATCTACAATTACAAAAACAACAAGTGCTTTGTGAAGACAAAGCACAATATTCAGCTATTATCGCTTTGGATAAGTTGTCAAATCAGCTTGTTGTTGCCAGTGATAAAAGGTGTCGAAAAAATGCCTCAAACAAGCTTTTAGCAAAGCTATTACCCAATAAAACAAAACCAATAATTAAAGGCCTTTATTTTTATGGACGGGTAGGGCGTGGCAAAACAATGCTGATGGATTTGTTTTATCAAAATATTTCTATTCCGTGTAAAAAAAGGGTTCACTTTCATCGTTTTATGGAAAGTGTTCATCAGCAGTTAAACGAGATCTCCATACATCAATCCTCCTCTGATGATCCTCTTGCCCGTATTGCAAAGTCGTGGGCAACTAACATTGAATTACTGTGCTTTGATGAATTCTTTGTAAGTGATATAGGCGATGCCATGTTACTTGCCGGGTTATTTGGTGAATTATTCTCTTTAGGAGTAACACTGGTTTTTACCTCAAATTGTCAGCCTGAACAGCTTTACCGTAACGGTTTACAGCGAGAGCGATTTTTACCTACAATCGCCTTGATCAATAAATATTGCCAAGTAATATCTGTTGACGGAGTTACTGATCATAGATTAAGTAATGTTATTACCCTGCATTATAAAAATTATTATTTTACACACGCACAGGGTGAACAATTATTAGCGAACCGTTTTCAAGCGCTATGTGATGATAAAGGTGTTAGCATTAACCGTAGTGAATTCAAAAGCATAGTGGTTAATCATCGAGAAATTAGCTGCTTAGCTAAAACAGGTAAACACATCTGGTTTGATTTTAATGATCTATGTTCAGGCCCTAGAAGCCAGCGAGATTATATTCAAATAGCCGATCAATTTGAGACAGTATTAATTAGCAATGTTCCACAGTTTTCTGGCAAACTTATTCCCGCAGTCTTTTCAGGTGTAGAAGATAGCTACCAGCGAAGTGGTGTATTAATGGGAAGCTTACGTCAGTTAGATGATGAAGCTCGCCGTTTCATTGCTCTAGTTGATGAATTTTATGATAGAAAAACAAGGTTAATAATTAGTGCTGATGTCGATATAATTGAGCTTTATCAAGGGCAACAACTTAGTTTTGAATTTCAACGTTGCCAGTCACGGCTTTTTGAAATGCAAAGCGACTAACCATTTCACACCATTAAGTAAAAAAATAGCTAACATTTAGCGCTTTTAACTAATTCTTATCATTTTTCCAATTGTTTAAATGTTGCCTGTTTTTATCTTATTGATATATATGTAATTAAAGTTGGCATCGCTCTTGTAATAGTACTACCAATTAAAGAGTTCAGCGTAAACTATTTTATAAGGTTACCATCATGAGAAACAAAGCAATATTTACCACATTACCAAAAACACTGATTGTAGTTACACTATTGTCAGTTTTTTTAACAAAAGCACTTTATGCACATGATTCGTGTGATGTTGATTTAGAAGCCGGTGTAACTATTAATGAATCAAAACTTGAGTTTTTTGAATCTGAAAATAAAGACCAAGTTTTATATGCAATTGATAGTAATTATAATTTAACAGTTCATGGTGAAGATGTTTCTTTAAATTCAGAGCAACAAGCTTTGGTTGAGCAATACTCTACAAGTATTCGCGCTATGGTTCCGCAAGTTAGACATATTGCTATTGACGGTGTTGACCTTGCTATAGAGGGCGTAAATTTAGCGTTCAATGAGCTTCTTGGCGAAGGTAATGGAGTTGGCGCTGATTTAACACATGAACTCTCTTCTCTTAGAGAAGAGGTTGCAGAACGATTTACCATTGAACATGGTTTTACTCTTGGTGAAAATGGATTAGATGATGATGAGCTACTGGGTGAAGAGTTTGAACAGCGTATAGAGTCAGCGGTAGAAAAAGCTGTTATGGGTTCTATGGGAAGTTTACTTGTTGCACTTGGGCAAGAAATGATGTTCTCAGGTGGAGATACTGATGCTTTTGAAACTCGCATGGAAAGCTTTGGGGAAAACATCGAGCATGAAATGGAATTAAGAGCTAAAAAAATCGAACGTAAAGCAGAAGATTTGTGTTTAGCTGTTGTTGAAATAGATCAACTTGAAGAAGCGTTAAAATCAAGTATTTCGCCTTTAGCTCAAATAAACGTGATAACGGCAAAACATACCCGCAGCCATGATGAAGGCGATAAAAGTTTAATGTAATACCAAATAAGGTAAAGAATCAGTTTTAGCTATTAATAATTATATGGAAAGGCTTGGCGATGTTATCATTGCTGAGCCTTTTTATTCTCTATCAAATCTTACATGCACGCTGTTCACCAATTACATCAATTTAGAAAAAGTCTTAGTACCACAACTTATAAAGCAAGAGGCCAGCGAGTAAATCGTTGTGATTTGTGTCGTTTAGCTAAAGAGTATTGTATTTGTTCTATCGCACCTAAAAAAGGCTCTGTGAATACTAAGGCCGGCTTTTTACTTTTGATGTATGACACAGAAGTATTGAAGCCTAGCAATACAGGAAAACTTATAGCTGATTTAATACCAGATACTTTTGCTTTCTTGTGGTCTCGTACTACAAAAAATGATGAGTTATTGGCATTACTTGATGATAAAAAGTGGCAACCATTTGTTGTGTTTCCACAAGAGTATGCAGATGATAACCGTCAAGTTCACAACCATAAGGTAGTTTGTGAAAAGGGCAAAAGACCGTTGTTTATTATGCTAGATGGTAGCTGGCGAGAAGCCAAGAAAATGTTTCGTAAAAGTCCTTATTTAGATAAGTACCCGATTGTTTCTTTCGATCCTAAGCAGTGTTTGGGTACAAATGCGCTGATAAATGAAGAAAAACCCTCTCCTGTAGGTAAAGACTCTCGCTATACGGTAAGAAAAACGGAATTAGAGCATCAATTTTCAACAGCAGAAGTTGCCGCTAGAGTATTAGAAATGTCTGGTGAAAAGAACAATGGCCATTTACTTGATTTATGGTTTGATGTTTTTAATTATCAATATCAAAAAAGTGTTTGTCAGCGTAATAAAGGGAATGTGAATGCTATTGAGAATTATCAAACATTTTTAAGTAATAAAGGGCTTAAGTAATAAACCCGTTTATCCTGAGCTTGTCACCCTTCGACTGATTCGTCCTCAGGATGGACGGTAACAAATAAATCCGTTTATCCTGAGCTTGTCGAAGGGCTCGCTACTTTACTTCATGCTAATAGTTGTGTGAATCTCAGTTCCATCTTTGTGATCAGGCTCAAACCAACGGGCTGTTACAGACTTAGTATAAGTCCAAAAGCTAACGACTTGTTTACCGTTAGGTCCTAAGTCGCCTAATTTAGATCCGCGAGAACCGGTAAAGCTGAAGAAAGCCACAGGTACTGGAATTGGCACATTAATACCTACTTGACCAACATCAATATCATTTTCAAATTTTCTAGCATTCCAACCAGAGGAAGTAAATATTGAGGTACCGTTGCCATTAGGATTAGCGTTTATGATCTCAATTGCTTCATCAAGTGTTTCAGCTTCTAATACACATAATGCGGGGCCGAAAATTTCTTGAGTATATATGTCCATGTCTGTAGAAACGTTAGTAAACAATGTTGGTCCAACAAAGTTACCATTTGAATAACCTTCAACTTGGCAATCTCTACCGTCAACTAGCAAAGTGGCACCTTGTTCAACACCTGAGTCTAGAAGACTTATAATACGCGCTTTAGCTTGTGGTGAAACAACAGGGCCTAGATCAGCATCACGCTGAGTACCAGGGCCAACTTTCATTAGTTTGGTACGCTCAACAATTTCAGGTAACCAATTGCGAGCTTCACCTACTAAAATTGTTACAGGGTTTGCCATGCAACGTTGTCCTGCTGCGCCAAATGCAGAGCCAAGTAAATCATTTATTGCTCTATCTTTATTGGCATCAGGCATTATTACCATGTGGTTTTTAGCACCCATCATAGATTGCGCGCGTTTTCCGTGTTTAGTGGCATGGTTATAAACATGAGTACCAACACCTGTTGAGCCAATAAAAGAAACCGCTTTAACTGGCTCTGCTTCTATTAATTGATTAACAACATCTGGACCACCATGCACAACATTTAGTACACCAGCAGGAATTCCTGCTTTAAGTGCTAGCTCAACAAATAAAATAGTTGACGAGGGAGCTTGCTCTGATGGTTTTAAAACGAAGGTGTTACCACAAGCAATGGCGGGTGGAAACATAAATGAAGCTAACATTAACGGAAAGTTAAATGCCGTAATCCCAACACCCACACCTAATGGTTTGTTCAATGTGTAAGTATCTACACCAGTTGCTGCGTTATTTGCCATTTCGCCCAATTGTAGACGAGTAATTGAACAAGCATTTTCAATAGCTTCTAATGAACGTCCTACTTCTCCTTCAGCATCAGGAAGTGTTTTGCCGTGCTCTAATGTCACTAACGCAGCTAATTCTTGGGTATTTTCTCTAACTAATTGTTGGAAAGTTAACATAATACGCATACGGTTGGTTAAAGAGACTTTTGACCAAGTTTTAAAAGCCTCTGCTGCGTTAGCAACTGCAGCATCAACTTCTTCTCTGGTTGCTACAGGTACACGAGCGACAACCTCTTGCGTAGCAGGGTTTAAAACATCTAACCAAGTATCGGTAGTTGAACGAACTTTTTCGCCATTGATGATCAATGGAATTTCTTTAATAGTCATGACAGGCCTTAAAATAGGTAGAAATCTAATTGATACTAAAATAGTCCTTTAAATATCATTGAGCAATACGCAAAAATGCAGCAAGTATTGCATTTTTGCAAACCTGCACTATTGTTGTTATTCTAGAGCAATGAACTGGGATGACATTAAATTATTTTTAGAAGTGGCACGTAGCGAGCGTTTATCTATAGCAGCTAAACGTTTGTCCATAGATGCTTCAACACTCTCTCGTCGGCTGCATAAGCTAGAAGAAAACTTAGCGACTAAGCTTTTTGAGCGTACAGTTGATGGCCATGTGCTAACTTTTGATGGTACAAAGTTACTGCAATATGCTCGTCGAATGGAACTTGATGCAGGGCAAGCATTTGTTGATATAAAAGAGAAAAAAAATTTAAATAGTGGTCGAGTTCGTATCGGGGTAACAGAGGCGTTTGGAAGTTTCTTTATCGCTCCTCACTTAACAGAACTTAAACAAACATTTCCAAACATTCAAATAGAGTTGGTACACTTTGCTCGAGATGTAAAAATCAGCCGAAATGAAGCAGATATTGCGATTGCGGTTGAAAAACCTAAGAGCACCTCAACAATTATTGCCAAACTTTGTGATTATCAGTTGCAATTATACGGTCATGCAAGCTATCTTAAAGATATAGAAAACAAAGTTAATATAAATCAATTATCTAAATATCAGTGGGTTAGTTATGTTGACAACCTGTTGTTTACGGATCAGTTATCATATTTAAAAGAATTAGACGCCGATATTGAGCCAAGTTTTCAAAGTACGAGTATTACTAGTCAATATAGCGCAATAAAAAGTGGTTTAGGTATTGGCATTTTGCCTTGCTTTTTAGCTGAGCAAGATGCTAGCTTGGTTAAACTCTGTGCCAATGAAATCAAATTAGTGCGCAGTTTTTATTTAGTTACGCACCCAGAAAGTAAACGTTTATCTCAAGTAGAAACTGTCTGGCAATATTTGAAAGAGTTAGCACAACAGAAAAAGCAATTGCTCATGCCAGAATAAAGAATTGTTAGTAAAGTAATAAACATATAAATATAGGTGAACATGGACAACTCAAATCAGCCATTAGATGTAAGTGCAAAAGCAAATACAAGTAAAGTATCGTGGCCTCTCATCACTTTTATCTTCTTAGTTGTTATTGCTATTGGTGTTGCATGGCAATTCACTGGTAGCAAACCTGTACCTGTGGTTGTTGAAAACCCACCCCCTGCACCCGTAATTGAGCCTGAACCGGTTGTAGTTATTCCTGAGCCAATAGAAGAAATTGAAGTGCCAGAAGTAGAAATAGTTGAAGAAGTTAAACCTATAAAAAGCCCTTTGCCATCATTAGATGAAAGCGATGAATGGCTAAAAGTAAAGTTGCCAGAAATTACTTGGCGTAAAGAGTTACTCACACTCATTATTGATGAAGATATGATTCGCCGGTTTGTGGTGTTTACCGACAACTTTTCTCAAGGGGTTATTGCTTATGAGCATAGCCCATTTATTTTACCTCAAGTTAAATTTACGCCTGAAGCTGACAGTGTTAGCTTTCAAAAAGTTGTTCAAAATCAAGAGTCCTCAAAAGGCTTTTCGGAAGGTAAACAAAATGTTTGGCAATGGAATGAAAGCTCAAGTAAACGTTTCAGCTTATATGTTGATTTATTGCGTTCAATGGACAGTGAAAGTCTAGCGCAATGGTATTTGGAATTAAAACCCCTTATCGACGAAGCTTATAGTGAACTTGGTTATGAGGATGACTTTACTAATACATTACAAGATGCAATTACTCGTGTTTTAGACATGGAATTGCCTAAATCGTCAATGGCATTAATACAACCAAGTGTTATGTATAAATTTGCTAATCCACAACTTGAAGCCTTACCTGATACTGATAAGTTACTCCTTCGTTTAGGAAAAGAGAACTTATTAGTGATGAAGTCTGTTTTATTAGAATTACATGAAAAGCTTGCCCAGCAAAAAAATGGTGTTCGGTAGTGTATTTAATAGTTACGTTAACTTATGACGATTAGTAAAGCCGATTTACCTGAAATACCTGACTGTGTGCCTACCAAGCAAGGGAGAATCTCACCCTATATAGGGTTAGCTGTCCTTAACCTATTTGGTTGGGAAGTAGTTGGTCAATTGCCTAAAAAGTCTAAATTTATTGCTGCAATAGCACCTCATACTTCAAACTGGGATTTTGTTATCGCTATTGCGGCAATGTTAGCAATGAATCTTCGTGTTCGCTTTATGGGTAAAAAAGCACTTTTTATTTGGCCATTTGATATAGTACTTAAAAGCTGGGGAGGTATTGCTATTGATCGTAATGCGAAACATGGAATGGTTGAGCAAATGATTGAAAAATTCCAACAAAATGAGAAATTAGTACTAGGTATTGCTCCAGAAGGAACTCGAAAGAAAACCTCAAAATGGAAAAGTGGTTTTTTACATATTGCTCATCAAGCTGATGTTCCTGTAGTTCCGGTAAGTTTAGATTTTGCTAAAAAGCAGTTACGATTTCATCAAGCAGTTCAAATCAGCAGTGATATAGAAAGTGAGTTGACGAAATTTAAAGAATACTATTCGGATATTTGCGCAAAAAATCCCCAAGCAGTATAACGTTATTCAAAAATAACCAACTAGTGCTTGCATCCATAGGTTTGATTAGCGATAATTCGCGCCGCTTAGTGCTAAGCTTTAATAATAGTTTTGGCTAAGCCATTATGGTGACCCTTTTGGTCCCCTCGCAATGATACTCTGTGAACTCGGCCAGGTCCGGAAGGAAGCAACCGCAGCAGACGACTCATGTGCCGAGGTGTGGCTATTAGGGTTGCCACCCAATCTTTGTTTATCATCGCCTTGCCTCTAAGTCTTTAAACTCTCGTTAAGAGATCATTTTCTTATACGGATTGGTATAAGCTACATCCATGTAGCTTCCTTGTCAAAATCGATATTGCAGCATAAAGCGTTTCTAAACTAGCCAAGAAACTCACGCCTTGAGGTGCCTTGGGTATAACCCTATACCATTATAGTTCTGTGTTTATATCCCATAAATAATCTTGATGACTAGTACAGATTTCACTAAATTCGGCACTGTGTTTATTTTCTTTACCATATAGTTTATCAAGAATAGTCTTTTGTGCTTTTAATAAATCGGCATAGCTATCTGCGGTTGCAGTTTGCAATCTGCGGTATTTTCCTCCAATAACATGAGACATCCATCCCCATGATGTTAGTTTTCCTTTTCCTACTTGGGCATTGAATACGGGAGCAAAATGTTTTTTAAAAATTTCATCGGCTTTTTCTTCACCCGAAAAACTACATTCCATGTACACTGATAAGCTTGCTTTACCACGAGCTACGCCTTTTAAGGAAGGTCTACTCCCTGTGACATATTGCCAAACATAATCCTCATGGGATTTACAGCCACGTCCAACGGCATCAGTACTTTTTCCAAAAACAGCTTCAAATTTTTTGTTCATAGTATCTTGAGCAGCGAATAGCCCATTTATACTAGGTGCTGAATGGTACAAAATTCGTCGCCATTCTCCTCCTGTATGATGTTTAAGCCAACCCCAATTAGCAATGGTGCCGTTTTTAATTCCTTCATTATAAATGGGGGCATAGGTTCTTTGGATTTGCTCGTCTACAGCAGCCTCTTGTTCTGGCTCGCATTTAAAATATGTTGAATAAACATACATTTCAGGCTTTTCTTCGGCAGCACAAAGCACTGAGAAGGGGAATAGTAGTACTACTATTATTTTTGGTAGAGCTTTAGACAGGTTCATATCGAATAATCCTTAATCACTTTTAGTATACATTGATGAATGAAAATATTTTCCATTCGTATTACCACTAACTAAACGTAGTACAATTTTATGATTTCATTAGATTGAAATGTTATAAGAATCAAGCGTGGTACAAGCTAAAAGCAGATATTACTAATCACATTTCAGCAAAGGATAAGTTAGACTTTGTATTTTGTGATGTTGACAAGCGTGCTAAAAGGGAAATTTAACTATTAAATAATGTGTAACGAAAAGGTTACAAAGAGAAGGGTGCTCAAAAAGTATTCTTGTTTGGATTGGTACATGGCTAGTTTCATGAGTTCAATAATGCAATTAATAAAAAGATCAGGAGAACTATGCTTTCAACATATTCGTATGCACCTAGGTTTAAGTGGTTTTGGGTCACACCAAGGTATAACCCTTCCCAAGTAAGTTTGTAGTTTACGTATCAGTTGCTCTATGTACTTTCATAAATTCGATAGATTTACTGATTGCTTTTTTAACTCTTGTTTCCATTTCAAAACGCTCAGAGGCTGGTAAATAAAAAGCCATATCAACTTCATGGCGTATATAACGCGTTGGTAATTGATTTAATACAACACAGGTAAGATCAGCGATAAAATCTTCATCATATTTTTCGTTATATTTAGATAAAACAAAGTGCTGCATAACAAGTTTTTCATAATAGTTATGAATGTCATCAGATATTTTCATATACACCTTCTTAAATAGTTGTTTTATAGCATTTAAGATTAACCTGAGATTTGTGAAAATGCCATTATATTCTTACAATAATTAACGCTTTTCAGCTAGTTCAATATCACGTTCAATAGTTGAAATAGCTCTACGGCAACGACCAAGGCGCTGATGTAAAGCTAGCACTTCAGTAGATAGCTTTTCACTTTCATGGCTTTTACACTTTGCTCTTTTATCTTCTCTTTCGGCTACCATATCCATTAAACGACGTTCAAATTCATGATGTTCGGTTAATTTTTGATAAAGTTGATGACTAGTGAGCATAATACCCTTAGTTAGCTCACTGTATTTTTTAGCCTGCTTTGCTTTAGACTTTTTGATACGCACCTTGTTGTTAGCATCAAAACTTAATTTGGCTGCCTGATGCATTACCGAATTCGATTGCAATGCATTTGATATAGCAGATATTTGCTGCTCAATTTGCTCTAAAAGGACTTTAGATAATTCAACTTTATTAGCAGCTATCAAGCGAGAGAACTCAGAAATCCTACGCTGAACTTCTTTTATGTAAGGACTAAACTGATCACTTTGACTAACGAAGAGTGTAGATGAAAACAAATTGTTATTTTCAATTAAACGATGTGCTTTAAGTTGAGCATTTCTTATATCTGTTTGTTTGGCTTTAGCATCGAGTGTTTTTAATATTACGGATAAGCGCTCAATAGCGTTCATTAATTGACCTAAAGTAGAAGCAGGAAGTAAAATTTAATTATAACTATAACATCTGGCTTAAAAATGTACTCATTCATTTAATGTATTAGGGCGAATTTATAATAGAAATTGTATTAAGTTATAAATTAGCAAGTTTAAAAATACCCAGCTTCGTCACACTTTGTTTACAATGAAAAATCACTTTATGTAACCCATTGTTTTTATGGTGTTATATTTTGTATTGTAAAATTAATGTAACATTTGTGTGAATGTGTCTTTAAAAAGCAATACGAAGTAAAATCTACTTAAGTGTTTGTTATTTAATGTGTTGGTGTTTTTTTAATGAAAAAGGTGGATTGAAAAGGGTTAAATAACACTGAAATTTTAGATGAAAGTTTTCAACTAATGAAATATTTCATTGTTGATGTAAAAGTCTTTATTTTTTAGTTGGTTATAATTTATTTGGTTTTTCTTAAGTGTTTCTTAATATGTCAGAATGTTAAAAAGTTTACCAAATGGTTATAAATGGTGTTGACGATGTGCGCTGATCCCGTTTAATATCGTAGATGACAGATCAGGTCTATTGACCCGTTCAAAAAAGTTTACGAGGCAAAATAGTCTCGAAACAAATTATAATAAACAAATAAATAACAACCAATCACAAATGTGATCCAGGGAGTATACATGTATAACAATAGCAAAGTAGCTAAGGCTATTCGCCTAGCCATGATGTTTGGTGCAGCTGCAACGGCATCTGTTTCAACTTCAGCCTTTTCAGCAGCAGAAGAAGTGGCAGAAGAAGTAGAACGTATTGAAGTAACAGGTTCACGTATTAAACGTACTGATATGGAAGCTGCTAGCCCAGTAAGTATTTTCACCTCTGCAGATATTGCAGCTTCAGGTGTTACTTCACTAGAAAGCTTTATTGCAAAAATTCCTGCCATTAACGGTGCTCAATTAGGTTCAAATGTAAACAATGCGAGTGCAGGTTTTGCAACAGCATCACTTCGTGGTTTAGGCTCTGGTCGTACGTTGGTTCTTATCAATGGTCGTCGTTTTAACTCAGGCGATTTAAACTCTATCCCAACTTCATTCATTGAACGTATTGAAGTTGTACGTGATGGAGCTTCAACTGTATATGGTTCAGATGCAATCGCTGGTGTAATTAACTTTATCACTAAAAAAGATTTTGAAGGTCTTGAAGTTACAGGTCAATATGATGTTACTGGTGAAGGCGACGGCGATATTGCTAAGTTCTCACTTGTAACTGGTGCTTCTAACGATAAAGGTAACGTAGTTTTCTCAGTAGATTACACTGAGCGTGATGAAGTTACTCAAGCAGGCAGAGATTACTCAGCATGTCCAATTTGGGATGATGGCGCTGGTACTGAAAAATATTGTGGTGGTTCATCACATTCAGAATTTGGTCGTGTAAACGTTCCTGCAGACAATCCTTTAGGCCTTGACGCTGGTAGATATGTAACACTTAATGGTGAACCTGTACCATTTGTTACTGCTGATCATGGTTTCAACTATGCTGCAACTAGTTACTTAGTAACACCGGTTAAAATCTTCTCAGTAAACGCTGCATCAACTTATGAAATTTATGATTCAGTAACTGCATTTGCAGAAGCCGGTTTTGCAAATCGTCAATCAAGTCAAAAAATGGCACCAGCGGCAACGTTCTGGAGTGCTCCAGTACCAGCTAGCCATCCTGACAATATTTACGGTGTAGACCTTTCTGTAAACCGTCGTATCACTGAAGGTGGTGGTCGTGGTTTTGAACAAGATACTAGTGATTACCGCGTAGTTGCCGGTTTACAAGGTGAATTTGACAATGGTTGGGGTTGGGATTTTTCATACAACTACTCTCGTTTTGTTGATGCACGTATAAATACTGGTGAGCTTAACCGTACAAGAACTGAAGCTTTATTAGACCCTGCATTATGTGCTGCTGATGAAAACTGTCCAGGTTTATGGAATCCTTTTGCTAAGCATACGATGACTCCTGAGCAAAGCACATATTCTTCTGTAACTTTCTCGCCAGTTCGTAAAGGTACAACAACACAATTTTTAGCTAACCTTACTGGTGACTTTGGTGATATTGAATTACCAGGTGGTACAATTCAGTGGGCTGGTGGTTATGAGCGTCGTACTGAATACTATTTAAATGAACCTGATGGTGCTGAAGCGATTGGTCAAGTATATGGTCAAAGTGGTGAAAGAACTGAAGGTGACTATACTGTTGATGAATTTTACGCAGAATTTAACTTCCCAATTCTAGCAGGTGCGGCATTTGCTGAGCGCTTAAACGTTACAGCGGCAGTTAGAAGCTCTGATTATAGTAATCAAACAAAAACCGGTATAAGTTCTAAGTTTGGTGTAGAGTGGGAACCAGTTGCAGGTGTATTGACCCGAGCTACTTATGCTGAAGGCTTCAGAGCACCAACTGTTACAGAGTTGTTTTCTCCACAAGAACAATCAGCGATTAGCTATACCGATCCTTGTTGGGATTATGGTTTAAGTTCAAACGCTACACTTAAAGCTAACTGTGCTGCTGATGGTATTCCAGATACATTCAATTCTGATACGCAATCAAATGCTGTTGTTGGTGGTAACCCAGATCTTACTCCTGAAGAATCAGAAAGCTTCACTGTTGGTATTGTTTACTCAGGCATTGAAAACTTTTCTATGGCATTTGACTATTTTGATATCAAAATTGAAGATGGTGTAGGTACTGCTGGTGTAGATAACATCGCCGCTGAATGTTATGGCAGTGTTGATTTCTCAAGCCCATTATGTAACCTAATCAAAGGTGGTCAGTATGGTCCATTAGATACGCCTCCACATCATACCTCACCACGTCGTAACGTAAGTGAAGTACTTTCAGGTGTATTGGTAACTAACGCTAACCTTTCAACATTTGAAACATCTGGTGTTGATTTTGACTTTAGTTATAACATGGACATCGGTGGCGGTAACTTAGTAGCTACATTTAACGGTACTTACTTAATGCAGTATGATTACGTACTTGTTGAAGGTAGCTCAACTGTTGAAGCCGCTGGTAAAGTAGCAGCCGATCAATGGGAACAAAGTCCAGCTGTTTTCTCTGAATGGAGAACTAACTTAGGTTTTGCTTATTCAGCAGATGCTTACTCAGCTAACATAAACTTCCGTTACCAATCTGAAGGTGTTGACATCAATGCAGATCCATCTATCTTAGATACGGTTGCTGATTCAGTTGTTTACACTGATATACAAGGTACTTACTACATCAATGACACTTATACAGTGTCTGCTGGTGCACGTAACTTGTTTGACGTACAGCCTCCATACATGACTAACTATGATGATTCGAATACTATTAACTATTCTTATGATTTAGCTGGTCAATACTGGTATGCTAAATTTACTGCTAAGTTCTAAATAAGCAGTAGCACAAAATACAAACCCCACCATTGAGTGGGGTTTTTTTGTGCCATTAAATATGTTAAAAATTGATTTTAATAAAGCTGTTATTTTCACTATTATTTATTTAAAAAAGTGATTATTATCATATTACTCAGCATGGCTTTGTCATTTAGCCATCGCTTATAAATATGTGGAGCAGCTTTATCAAGCGATTAGATAAATTAAAAAACAAAGCAGGTGAAATACTTAATCGCACGCTTGACCAACATATCAATTTGGCGGTTACAGGTTTAAGTAGAAGTGGTAAAACTGCCTTTATAACTTCGTTAGTAAATCAATTGATAACCGAAGGAAATGGTAGCAAATTAAGCTTTTTTGACCCCGTACATCACGGTAATTTTATTGCCGCGAAAAGAGTTTCTCAAAAAAACTTAACTATTCCTCGTTTTGATTATGACAAAGCAATATCATCCCTTACAAATGAAATACCGTCATGGCCAGAGCCTACACATGGCATTAGCGAACTGCGCATTGCTATTCGTTATCAGCCCCAAAAATCATTATTAAAGTATACTGCCAATATGGCGACCTTAACCCTTGATATAACAGACTACCCTGGTGAATGGTTGCTTGATTTGCCTATGCTTAAACAAACCTATGAGCAATGGTCTGAACAAACTCAAGCTTTATTAACAGCATCACCTCGAGATGAATTTTCTAAGGAATTTTTAACTAAAGTTGCCAAAATAGATCCCTTTGCGGCTGCCGATGAAGAATTATTAGCAGAATTATCCAAAGAATATACTGAGTTGCTACATACTTTTCGTTATAAATTAGGCCTTAGTGTGATTCAACCAGGGCGTTTTATTTTGCCAGCTGAATTAGCAGGTGCACCTATTTTAGAATTCTTTCCTTTTCCAAACTTAACAAGCATTGATGGTAACGATTACCAAAATGCGAGTGATGATAGTTTTATTGGCATGTTAAGAGCACGCTTTCTTGAATATAAAGAAGAAGTTGTAAAAAAATTCTACCGTCAACATTTTTTACGTTTTGATAGACAAATTGTTTTAGCTGATTGTTTAACACCACTAAATTCTTGTTCAAAAAATAGCGGACCAGAAAGCTTTGCTGATTTACAGTTAGCTATCGACATGATTTTAGAAAGTTACAGCTATGGTAAATCAGGCTTATTTTCTCGTTTATTTTCACCAAAAATTGATAAGTTACTTTTTGCAGCAACCAAGGCTGATCATGTCACTAGTGAGCAACATGCACCTATGGTATCGTTACTAAATCAGTTAATTTATCAAAGTAAACATAACATTAACTTTGAAGCGATTAAAATGAAAACACTCGCTATAGCTGCGGTGAAAAGCACAACCTCAGGTAAGAGTTTTCACAAAGGACAACAGGTTTCTGTTATTCAGGGTCACACTATAAAAAGTACTTTTGACAGCTCTTTAGAAAGTAATGAAGGTACATTAGAGAAAATTACATTATTCCCTGGCTCTGTTCCGGAGAGATTACCCAAAGAAGATTTTTGGCAGCAATGTGCTTTTAACTTTATAAACTTTTCACCAATGAGTGGTATGACAAAACATCAATCCTTGCCTCATATTCGCATGGATCAGGTATTACAATTTTTATTGGCAGATAAAATGATATGACCCAAACAAATAACAAAACTGATGACAAAGTACACCAACAGCAAATTTTATTTTCAGAGAGTGAGTTATCAAGTGAGCAATTCACTCAAGAGCTGAAAGAGAGTGAAAACGGTAAACAGGTGATTTTTGATAATCAAGATTACTTACCAATAGATGAAGCAACTGAACTGCCATCAGTATCGAATGAGCAATCAGTAGTTGAAAATATACCTGAAGAAAAAAAATCCCGACCTCGTTGGTTATGGCGAGTTGTTTTTTCTTTACTTGTTATTGTTGTTGGTGTTGAGTCTGTTGATTTCTTTATGAATGGTTTTGTAGAGTCACCAATCATAACAAGTGTTTATGCTGTTATTTTATCTTGTTTGGTCGTTCTTGCTTCTTCAAGTGTTTTTAGTGAGTGGTCAACATTAAGGCAATTCAAACGTCGAGAAAAGTTAAAACAAAAAGCCAATGAATTACTGTTAAATAAAGGCTCTTCTATTATAAAAAGTGATGAGTTGTTAGATGTTGAAGGTTTTTGTCAAAAAATCACTGAAAGCCTGCCTTGTGATCTCACTTTCGGTAAAGAAAGTGAACAGGATAAAGTATGGCGAGATGCATTAAGTGGTCAACACTCAGAAAGTGAATTGCTGCAACTTTATTCTCGTTTGGTGTTATCAAAAGTTGATGAAAAAGCAATGGCTGAAATTGCTCGGTTTTCAACTGAAGCTGTTGTTTTAGTTGCCCTTAGTCCTGTGGCTATTATTGATATGTTGATTATATTATGGCGCAATTTGCGTATGATAAATAAAGTAGCTGGCTTGTATGGATTAAAGCTTGGGTATTGGAGCCGCATCAAGTTAATAAGACAAGTTTTTGTTAACATGGTTTATGCAGGAGCAAGTGAACTCATTGCTGATTTTGGTACTGATATGATAGGTGCGGACCTACTTGGAAAGCTTTCTGGACGCTTGGCGCAAGGCTTAGGCGCTGGCATGTTAACTGCTCGATTAGGTGTTAAAACGATGCAGTTATGTCGTCCTATTCCCTTTGATGACAAGCCTAAATTGAGCCATGTTCGTAGAGAAATGCTAACAACAATTAAAAACTTAATCAGCCGAAAGGTCTAAAATTTACTTTGTTCTTCTGTGCTTTTACTGTAACTATTATTTTACAATATCAACGGGCGGTTGTTTTTTGACCGACTCACTTTACTTCCCTTCTCTTAACTTCTTACCTTAAGATAAATGTAACTAAAGGGGCTTTCCCCGAGATATATTTAGATTAAAAGTGCTCTTTTTTATAAAAATAATTACAAAAGACACAATAGAAGGTTACAGCAATGGCTAAAGGTACAAAGTATGTTTCTAAACATGCTGACGAGCATGGAATTATTCATTGGTCAGCACAAGAAAATAAAGTATGGAATACACTGATTTCTCGTCAGCTTTCGCATATCAAAGACAAAGCTTGTGATGAATACACAGAAGGGTTAAAAAAATTACAATTACCAATGGATAAAATTCCGCAACTTGGTGATGTCTCTAAAGTGCTAAGTGAAACTACGGGCTGGCAGTGTCACCCTGTTCCAGCGTTAATTGGCTTCGGAGAATTTTTTAAACTTTTATCAGAAAAGAAATTCCCAGTAGCAACCTTTATTCGCAGCGAAGAAGAGCTAGATTACTTGCAAGAGCCTGATATATTTCATGAAATATTTGGTCATTGCCCTTTGCTTACTAACCCGTCATTTGCAAATTATACCCAGGCCTATGGCAAAATGGGATTGAATGCAACCAAAGAGCAAAGAATTTTTTTAGCGCGCTTGTATTGGTTTACAGTTGAATTTGGTTTATTAGATACACCTAAAGGGCTTAGGATTTACGGTGGTGGTGTTTTATCTTCACCAAGTGAAACTGAATACGCACTAACAGATAAAAAGGTTGAGCGTAGAAGTTTGAGCAAAGATAAAGTTATCGATGTGCTAAGAACGCCATATCGTATTGATATTATGCAACCAGTTTACTTTATGCTTAATAAAGTAAGTGATTTAGATAACATAAGAGAATTAGAAGTTGAAGATATAATGGCATTGATTGAAGAAGCAAAATCACTGGGGTTGTTTGATGCTAAATTCCCTCCTAAAGCCGTTGCTTAGGTAACCTGAAATAGTTATAACAAATTAATAATTAAGGAAGAATGATGAGTCAAGAATTATCAACACAGCAATGTGAAGCGTGTCATGTTGACGCCCCTAAAGTTAGTGACGATGAATTAAAGCAGCTAATAGGGCAAATCCCAGACTGGGTACCTCAAGTGCGTGATAACGTGATGATGTTAGAGCGAGAGTATAAATTCAAAAATTATAAACTCGCATGGGCATTTGCTAACAAAGTGAGTGAATTGGCTGAAGCTGAATTTCATCATCCGTCTATTTTGCTTGAATGGGGCAAAGTTACTGTTACATGGTGGACACACTCTATTGGTGGTTTGCATAAAAATGACTTTATTTGTGCAGCAAAAACAGATCAATTGATGTAACTTTAGTTATGAAAATGTAAACAGATCATGTTTTGTAGTAATAATTTTATAAAGCCTTAATAATATCGATTATTAAGGCTTTTTTATTGTAAAAATTAGTTTACAATAACTCTTTTTGATTCTCGCTAAGTGATCGATTAGTTACTTCACTTGGCATTAAAAGGGTTGTTTATATGCGCTTGGAAATTACTTGTCATGACCGTGTTGGAATGGGACAAAAAGTATTAGGTATTTTTGTTGAGCACGGTATTAATGTTCGAGGTATTGAATATCATCAAGCAGGTAGAATATTTATAAACATCCCTGGGTTAGAGTTTTCAGATTTACAAACCTTTATGCCACAATTACGTTTAATAGAAGGGGTTGGGGATGTAAGAACTGCGCCTTATATGCCATCAGAGCGTGAACGCAATGAGCTGGTGACCTTAGTTAAAACATTTCCTGACCCTTTTATTTCCCTTGATGCTAAAGGCTGTATTCGCATTGTGAACAATATTGCATCGACAATTATGGGCTGTGATGATGATAGCATTGTCGGCCAACATGTTAGTCAATGGTTAAAAGGTTTTAACTTTACTCGCTGGTTAGACAGTGATGATGTGTTAGCTCAGACTCGCCGTTTAAAATTTCAAGGTGAAGATTATGTCGCTGATATTATGCCCATTCATGTTGATAGTGAAGGCGATATTGAAAAAAACAAGCAAATCTTAGCGGGTGCAGTGCTAATTTTAAAATCTGAAGCACGTTTAGGACAGCAAATTAATGCCTTTAAACAGCCCAGTGAAAATACTTTTTCAGGTATACAAGCAAGTAGTACAGGCATGCGAAAAGTTATTCGAGAAGCTAAACGTATGTCTCAACTTGATTCTTCTATTCTTATTATTGGAGAAACAGGTACAGGTAAAGAATTATTAGCACGAGCTTGTCATGCTGCTAGTGAGCGTGCTGAACAACCTTTTATGACGCTTAATTGTGCTGCATTACCTGATGATGTCGCTGAATCTGAATTGTTTGGTGTTGGCGAGAATGATCAAGAAAAAAGTAAACGAGGAATTTTTGAACTTGCTGATGGCGGTAGTGTTTTTCTTGATGAAGTGGGAGAAATGTCGACTAAATTGCAAAGTAAATTATTGCGTGTTATTCAAAATGGTAGTTTTAGAAGAGTAAATTCAGAACAAGAAGTTACTGTAAATGTCCGCATCATAAGCTCTACTAACAAAGACTTACTTAATTTAGTTTCTATTGGGGAGTTTAGAGAAGATCTCTATTATCGCTTAAATGTCTTCGGTTTAAACATTCCTCCATTAAGAGAGCGACGTAATGATATATTGCCGCTTACTGAATTCTTTATTTCTCATGCCGGACAACGTATTGGCCGAGCAAACTTAAAATTAACTGACGAATGCCGTGAATTTATTGAGCACTACCCATGGCCAGGTAATGTTAGACAGTTAGAAAACGTTTTAACCCGAGCAGCCTCTCTACTTGAAGGAGATGAAATTGAAGTTGGACACTTACAATTACCCGCATATACGCGTGAGCATGGATATTTAGAACAAGAATTTGAAGGCACGCTTGATTCAGCCGTGAAAAGTTTTGAAGCAGATTTATTGCGTAAGCTTTATCCTGCCTATCCAAGCACAAGACAGCTAGCGAAAAAACTGGGCTTAAGCCATACAGCTATTGCAAACAAATTGCGTGAATATGACATCAATAAAAAGACCGTTAAAATATAATCTTTTTGATCTAACATAAAAGTTAGTTTATTCTTTGTACAAAATATGATGAACGGAAAACTTGTCGTCCTTTTATTACTTCGCGCTCAGGATACACGGAGATAGCCGCTTGCCCTGAGCTTGTCAAAGGGTCTAAGAAAGACTATTAACGAAGTGGAAAAAAGTCTGTAAAGATTTTTTTCCGCGATTCATTCATCTCTCTTTTGTTATTACTTGTGGCCTTTACTTGAAAGCTCGTAAAATTAGTACTTTATTTCAGTATCACTATTACGAAAAGGTTTTTCATGAAATTAGCTTCCCTTAAAAATAATACCCGTGATGGACAATTAGTTGTTGTCAGCCGATGTCTCGATAAAGCGGTTGCTGTGGCTGATATTGCCAATACTTTGCAAAGTGCGTTAGATAACTGGCAAGAAGCTTCACCAAAATTAGAACGTATTTACCAAGCATTAAACAATGGTGATGTTGTCAATGCTATTGATTTTGAGCAAGCGCAATGTGAATCTCCCTTACCAAGAGCTTATCAATGGGCAGATGGAAGTGCTTATGTAAATCATGTAGAGCTAGTGCGTAAAGCACGTAATGCAGAGATGCCAGAAACTTTTTGGAAAGATCCTTTAATGTATCAAGGTGGTTCCGATGCGTTTATAGGTCCCCGAGATGAAATTAAAGTTGCTTCTGAAAGTTATGGTATTGATTTTGAATCAGAAGTTGCTGTTATTACTGACGATGTTCCTATGGGGGCATCAACTGATAAAGCTGCGCAGCACATCAAGTTATTAATGCTAGTAAATGATGTCTCTTTACGTAACCTTATTCCTGGGGAGTTAGCTAAAGGGTTTGGATTTTTTAGTTCAAAACCGTCAAGTGCGTTTTCTCCAGTAGCTATCACGCCTGATGAATTAGGTGCTGCTTGGGATGGTGCAAAATTACATCTTCCACTAACAACCCACTTTAATAGTGAGCTATTTGGACAACCTAGTTGTGGTGTTGATATGACCTTTGACTTTCCAACTATCGTTGCTCATGCTGCAAAAACACGTCCATTATCAGCAGGCTGTATTGTTGGTTCGGGTACTATTTCCAATTATGATCGCTCTGCAGGCTCAAGCTGTTTAGCTGAAAAACGTATGTTAGAAATTATTGCAGATGGTAAACCTTCTACAGAGTTTATGAAATTTGGTGATAATGTTCGCATTGAAATGTTTGATGAAAATGGTGATAGCATCTTTGGCGCTATAGAACAGACTGTAGTTGAATATAAATTATAATTAGTCAGGGAATACTATGAAACTTTATGGCTATTGGCGTTCAACTGCTGCTTATCGGGTCCGAATTGCTCTGCATTTGAAAGAGATAGAATTCGATTCTGTTTCAGTGCATTTAGTTAAAAATGGCGGAGAGCAGCATAATAATAATTATACTGCGCTCAACCCTAATCAATTAGTACCAACTTTGGTTGATGGTGATTTTTCTTTAAATCAATCACTGGCAATCATTGATTATGTAGAAGCAACAAAGTCTGGTTTGTCTTTATATCCCGATGGCATTCAAGCCCGAGCTAAAGTACAAGCGTTAGCATTAGATATTGCTTGTGAAATTCACCCTTTGAATAATTTGCGGGTTCAGCAATATTTAGCAAGTGATATTGGCTTAGGCAATGAAGCTAAGTCAGCATGGATTGATCATTGGATGACAGTTGGATTCAACGCGATTGAAAAACAGTTAGTGCGAACTGCCGGCTGTTATTGTTTTGAAGACCAAATAACGGTTGCTGATATTTGTTTAGTGGCACAAGTCTATAATGCAAACCGCTTCAATGTAGACATGAGTGGTTATCCATACATAAACCGTGTAGTTGATAATTGTAATAAACTTGAAGCTTTTCAGTTAGCATTGCCTGAAAATCAGGCGGATGCATCCTAAAACCTAGAACCTAGAGCCTAGATTCTAGGCCCTAGGAACTATGGACTAGGCTAATGCAGTATTCTAGCTCTAATAGTGCCATCAATCGCTTTTAATGATTTAAGTGCTTGAGCGCTGTTTGTCGAATCAATATCAATAACCACATAACCAATTTGATCATCTGTTTGTAAGTATTGTGCAGCAATATTTATGCTGTGCTCGGCAAAAGCTTGGTTAATTTGTGTCAATACACCAGGTTGGTTATGGTGAATATGTAATAAACGGCTAGTATTAACATGCTCAGGTAGTGATACTTGAGGGAAGTTAACCGCAGATAAACTTGAACCATTATCGGAATATTTAGCTAATTTGCTAGCCACTTCTAAGCCAATATTTTCCTGAGCTTCTTTTGTACTACCACCAATATGTGGCGTTAAAATAACGTTATCAAAGCCACGTAGTGGTGATACAAACTCATCATCATTCCCTTTTGGTTCAACAGGGAATACATCAATAGCAGCACCGGCTAATTTTTTCATCGATAACGCTTCAGCAAGTGCGTCAATATCAACAACGGTACCACGTGATGCATTAATAAAAATAGCGCCTGATTTCATAGCTGAAAATTCAGCTGCGCCAATCATGTTTTGCGTTTGTGGTGTTTCAGGCACATGTAAACTTACAACGTCAGCTTCACCTAATAAGGCACTTAATGAAGGTGCTTGGCTTGCATTACCTAAAGGTAACTTGGTTTCTATATCGTAAAATCGTACACGCATACCTAAAGTTTCAGCTAAAATACCAAGTTGAGTACCAATATGCCCGTAACCAATAATACCTAATGTTTTACCACGAGCTTCAAAAGAGCCTGCAGCTGACTTTAACCATTGACCGCGGTGTGCTTTGGCGCTTTTCTCTGGAATGCCACGTAATAGTAATAATGTTTCACCTAATACTAATTCAGCAACAGAGCGGGTGTTGGAAAAAGGGGCATTAAATACCGGAACACCATATTTTTGTGCTGCTTTAATATCAACTTGGTTAGTACCAATACAAAAACAACCAATAGCCGCTAATTTTTTAGCATGGCTTAGCACTTCATCTGTTAATTGAGTACGTGAGCGAATACCAATAAAATGTACATCGGCAATTTTTTCAATTAAGTCATCATTAGAAAGCGATGTTTTAATATACTCAATATTTGAATAACCTTTAATTCTAAGTTCTTCAAGAGCACTTTGATGTACACCTTCTAATAATAGAATTTTGATCTTGTCTTTTGCTAGTGAATTTGTGATTGTGCTCATAAGGTTTGGCTTCGCTTATAAAAGTTAATTATTAATCCGTGTTTCTACGGGTAAACAGTTTAGACGGCTAGATATCTATAATGTCAGTAAGATAACATATAGTGTAACAACTCTAAAGTACTTATTCGTCTAATTTAGATAGTTATTTTTAAACCCTTTACTGGATTACTTGTGCGCCATTTTTACTACCCAATATCAATACATCAGCACCTCTATCAGCAAATAAGCCATTGGTTACCACACCAACAATGGCATTAATGTCGGCTTCTAATTTTTTAGGATCAATAATAGAGAAGTTATGAACATCAAGAATAACGTTACCATTATCGGTAACAACTCCTTGACGATACTCAGGATCACCGCCAAGTTTCACTAATTCACGGGCAACATAGCTACGTGCCATCGGTATCACTTCAACAGGCAATGGAAAATCACCTAATATTTCAACTTGTTTTGAATCATCAGCGATACAGATAAATTGTTTTGCTACTGCAGCAACAATTTTTTCACGGGTTAGGGCCGCACCGCCCCCTTTAATCATGCTCATATGCTTGGTTATTTCATCTGCACCATCTACATAAACATCTAGTACATCAATATTATTAAGATCAAACACTTCAATACCATGAGCTTTTAAGCGCTTGCTCGATTCTTCTGAGCTTGAAACCGCGCCTTTAATGTTGTTTTTAATTGATGCTAAAGCGTCAATGAAATAATTAACAGTAGAGCCAGTGCCAACACCAACGATGGTATCATTTTTAATAAATTCTAATGCTTTAATTGCTGCTGATTTTTTCATCTCGTCTTGAGTCATGGAGGTGCCTTGTAAGGAGTTTAGCCGTATGCTTAATTGTATGCATAATAATGGCGCAAATTATAGCATTGTTGAAATATATTAGGAACTAGGTCCTAGATCCTAGGTCCTAAAACCTAGAACCTAAAATCTCTTGTTGGGGTTATAATTTCAGGTAGTGGAATATCCCAATGCTCTACAGGAATAGCATCTACTTGTTGGCAGTCATGGGCGAGGCCAATGGGGTAAACTTGATATTGCTGCCAGTTGGCAAGTGTTCTGTCATAAAATCCACCACCCATACCTAATCTAGCACCAGAGTTGTCAAAAGCAACTAATGGAGTGCATAACACATCGAGTTGTTCTAACGGACAAACTTTTTTAACCTCTAATTTTGGTTCAAAAATGCCAAAATTATTTTTTACCATGACGCTACTGTCTTCAAATAAAAGAAACAGTAAATGACCAGCGCAAAAAGGGTGTATCACGGGTAAATAAATTTGCTTGCCTTGCTGCCAACACCATTCAATGAAAAGCATAGGATCAAGTTCACCATCGTTTGTTAGATATAACGCGATTGTTTGAGATGATTGTATTTTTTGGTGATTTGATAAGCGTTCTACAAGAAGCTTACTTGCTTGCTGTTGTATGTCTTTAGAAAGCTCTTTTCGTCGCGTTCTAATTGTTTTTCTTAGCGTGGCCCTTGAATTCATAAAAACTCTTTACCTCAAAAACTATTACCTTCAAAAAAAGCTGGAAGTTTTACCTACCAGCTTTATTTTATAACTAAGCGTCTAACCTACGCTTTAATTATGAGTTTCAGAAATACCTTCATGAGCACCTGTTACAGCAATCTCTTCTTCGAGTTTTTCTTCCATACTTGCTGTGTGATCATCACCCTCAGCACCATGCATCCACTCTACTAATTTACCTGCAGATAAGAAAATAATAATACCAGTAACTAAGGCCGCAGAGCCTACACCCATAAATATGTTAGCAGCATTGTCTACCATTTCTTGACCTTCGCCAACAAATGAACCAATGAAAGCTGCTAACCAGTTTGATAGTGCGGTGAAGAAAAACCAAATTCCCATCAATAATGAGGTGAACTTAAGTGGTGCTAACTTAGTTACCATAGACAAACCAATAGGTGATAAACATAGTTCACCTAATGTATGGAAAAGATAGGCAAATACCAAGAACAACATACTAACTTTAACAGTAACATCACCACCTTGAACCATAGTTGCCCATAACATAACGAAAAAGCCTAACGCTAAAAATACCATAGCTAAAGCAAACTTCTTCGGAGATGTTGGTTCATTAGAGCCCATTTTGACCCAAACCGAGGCTACAACAGGTGCTAGCATAATAATAAACATAGCATTTAACGATTGAAAGGAAGAGGCTGCCACTTCAAAACCAAAAATTGTACGGTCAGTAAAGTCAGAAGCATAAATAGTAAACAAACCACCAGCTTGCTCAAAACCCGCCCAGAAAATAACAGAGAACATACTCATGATTAAAATAACCTTCATGCGATCTTTATCTTCAGACGTTAATGGTGCGTCAGCTTTTTGTTCGCCTTTATTTCGCTTAGCTGATGGCTCTACCCCAATATCACCTAAATACTTTTTAGCCAAAGTTAGTTGTAAAATCAAACCGATAACCATGCCACAACCTGCTAAAATAAAGCCATAATGCCAGTTTACTTGCTCACCGATTACACCAACACTAATTGGCGCTAAAAAGGCACCTAGATTAATACCCATGTAGAAAATAGTGAAAGCGCCATCACGACGGTGATCACCATCTTCATATAAATCGCCAACTAAACTTGAAACATTCGCTTTGAATAAGCCGTTACCAATAATGATCAAAGTTAAACCGATATAAAATACCGTTTCTTCCATGCCCACAAGCATCGACTTTGGAATACCTAAAGTGAAATAACCGAGTGAGAAGATAATGCCACCAAAAATGATAGCCTTACGTTGGCCAATATAGTTATCAGCAAGCCAACCACCAATTACCGGTGTTAAATAGACGGCCATGGTAAATGTACCGTATAAGCTTAAAGCTTCAGCATTTGTCCAGCCAAAACCGCCATCTTGCACACTGGCGACCAAATAAAGCACCAAGAGAGCACGCATGCCGTAATAACCGAAACGTTCCCACATTTCAGTGCCGAATAAGAGGAAGAGTCCTTTAGGGTGACCAAAAAGAGTACCTGCATTAGGTTGAGTCATAAAATTGTCCTAATTTTGATTATTATAATAATACCAATCAGACTAATTTATTGATCACTTAGCGAGAATTAAAAGGTTTAGAAGCAAGGCATTGATTGAAGAGAATGGTTATTCCCTTGTCAAAATCAATAACGCAGCATATAAGCCTTTTAAACTAGCCCTTAGGGAGCTCAGTAGCAAACTGATAACGTCACAAAATGAATTAATTATAGAATAACTATGTTTAACACATTTTGTTTGTTCTAAGCTTGCTACTGAAGCTCTAAGTTGTACAATTAATTATTCCGTTTGGTATAAGTAGAGATAATTGCGTTAATGCACACTTGCGTTACTTATATAAGTTTAAGTATGAGCAGAAAAAATGTATACAATGTGCTTTTATACCTGTGCTTGAGTTTAAAGGCAAGTTTGAATAACTAACAAAACATAGGTTGGTTTGATTTATGTAGCGAAATCTTTCCTGTTATACAACAAAACCTTTTGAATAATGACTGAGTTTGCGTTTGCTTGAATCAGGAGATAGCGCAGTTGGAAGTGTATAATTTTGAAGTTATTTGGCTATAATTGAAGTTGTTTGAGTATAGATATACTGTTAAACTTTTGCGTTGTTATTTTATAGCTTGTAAACGCATGACAGGAACTTCTTTGCGCCAATGATAACCTTTACAAAAAAAATCACTTTTGCATTATTCATCTTATTTACATTAGTTATAGTCGCTTTCATCACACCAAGTTTTGCTGCTCAAGTCAGTCAAGCCCAAATTGAGCAATTCAAAAAACTCCCTCCATCTCAGCAGCAAGCACTGGCAAAAAGTATGGGGATTGATATTAATGCGCTTGATGCCCTTAAAGGTCAGGGATCAAGTAATAAAGGTTCAGAGCAGTTTGAAACAGGTGCAATCAACTACCCGAGAGGGACCAAGTTTGATAGCCAAGGAAACCCTATTCAAGAAATCATTCAAAAAGAGGAAGAGGACTTTGAAGAAGTAAAAGAGTTAGAACCTTTTGGTTATGATATTTTTGCCAATTCACCTCAAACCTTTGCTCCCACAATGGATATAGCTATCCCCTCTGATTACATGGTAGCGCCAGGGGATCGAATTTCAATTCAGGTCTTTGGTAAAGAAATAAATGAATTAGAGTTGGAAGTTAACAGGGAAGGGCAAATCGTTTTTCCACAGCACGGGCCATTCACCGTTTCTGGCTTGTCATATCGTGAAATGAAGCATTTATTGACTGCAAAAATAAAAGAAAGAGTTATTGGTGTTGATGTTGTTATTGGAATGGCATCACTACGTTCAATGCGAGTATTTGTTTTGGGTGATGCCTATAAACCAGGGCAGTATACTTTAAGCTCACTTTCAAGTATTACTCACGCCATTTTTGCAGCCGGCGGTCTTAGTGATATTGGTAGTTTACGTAAAATAGAATTAAAACGTGCAGGAAATACAATAAAAACGTTAGATTTGTATGACTTACTTATTCATGGTGATTCTAGTGGCGATGTATTGCTGCAATCAGGGGATGTCGTATTTATTAATTCTGTTGGTAACACGGTATCTATTGATGGTGAAGTACGCCGCCCAGCTATTTATGAGTTAATAGAAGGTGATGATTTTTCTGAAGTAGCAACAATGGCAGGCGGTTTATTACCGAGCGCCTACGCCAAGTCAACGATTGTTGAACGTTACAATCAAAATAATTTACGTAGTGTGGTTAATATAGATTTTACTAGCCTAAAACAAATGTCTGAAAAAGCTCATGCCGGCGATGCAATTCGTGTAATGAAAGCGGCGGATATATTTTCAGAATCAGTGACAATTATTGGTGCAATAACTCGTCCGGGAAAATATCAATGGCAACAAGAACAAAAAATTACTGATTTACTGCCAAGAGTTAACTCTCATCTGTTAGCTAACGCCGATTTAAATTATAGCCTAGTCATTCGTGAAATTGATATTGCGCGTAATATTGACGTTATTCAGTTTTCTTTAGCTAAAGCGATTACCTCACCAGAGTCTATCGATAATATAAGTTTACAAGCAAATGATAAAATTTTAATTTTTTCACAAGTAGAGAAGTTAAGTGAAAATAGTTTAGAACTTGATTCGTTAGCTTTTACACAGGAAGAACTATTTATAAAAGAACAAAAGCTTGCGAAGAAAAAATTCAAGACCAAGCAGTTTTGGTTAGAATATGGCGATCAAGAAAAGTTATCAGAACTAGATGAAGCAGATAATAACCATGCAGAGTTAATTAATCAGTCAATCGAGCAAATGTCTGGCGGTAAAGTTGAAGAAGTTGTTGATGTAAAAGAGTTAGAGCTTTTTTCTCGTCAACGGCTATTGTTCCCTATTATTCAGAAACTAAAACGTCAAGGAGCCGTAGGTCAACCGATTCAATTAGTCGAAGTTGATGGCGCAGTGAAATTTCCAGGAATATACCCTTTAGCTAAAAATGGAAAAGTTGATGATTTGATTTCAGCAGCAGGCGGCTTGGGCGAAGCAGCTTATTTGGCTCGAGCAGAAATCACCCGAAGTCAATTAAATAGTAATAGAGTTACTAAAAATTCAGTCTCTGTTGATTTAGCCGCAGCTTTAAATGGAGATGAAAGTGCTAATTTATTATTACAGAGTAGAGATCGATTAAATATTCATAAAATACCTGCTTGGAGTGAAAACCATGTAGTTGAGCTTCGTGGAGAGTTTGTTTTTCCAGGAAAGTATACTATCCGTAGAGGTGAAAATTTATCTGATTTAATAGAAAAAGCCGGAGGTTTTACTCGCTATGCTCATCAAGAGGGGTCTGTTTTTACTCGTGTTAAACTTAAAGAGTTAGAGCAACAAAATTTGATTAAGTTATCGGGTGATTTACGTGTTGAAATGGCTTCAAAATCGTTATCAGATAAAAACTTTTCACAGTCATATTCAGAAGTTCAAAAAATGCTGCAAGATCTAACTAAATTGCAACCTGTAGGTCGATTAGTGTTGGATTTACCAAGAGTTGTTAAAGAAAATAGCTATGACGTACTACTAGAAAACGGCGATGTACTATATATACCAACGAAGAAAAATTCAGTTAATGTTATTGGTCAAGTGCAAGTAGCATCTTCACATATATATGATGCCAGTTTAAATGCTGAGGACTACTTAGCACAAAGTGGTGGCAGCAAAAAACGCGCCGATGAAGAGAGAATTTATATAATATCTGCAAACGGAAGTATTAAATTAATGCAAAGCGGAAACTGGTTTTCTAGTGAAGCAAATAATGCTGTAAAACCAGGCGATACGGTTGTAGTGCCGCTTGATACAGAATATATGGATAATATTAGCTTGTGGACAAGCGCGACCACGATTATGTATAACACTGCCGTAGCTATTGCCGCTATTAGTGGAATTTAATAAATAGTTTTATCCTTGTTTGTCTATAACGAATTTATATTTTTAAACGTAACGTACAGACAACTAGAGTTATAAAAAATTTAAAATGGAAGAGTAAATGTCACACACATTAAGTGAAGTAAAAGTCGCAATTATTGGTTTGGGTTATGTCGGTTTACCTTTGGCTGTAGAGTTTGGTAAAAAATATCCAACATTAGGTTTTGATATTAACGCCAAGCGTGTAGATGAGTTAAAACAAGGGCACGATTTCACCTTAGAAGTCTCTAAAGAGGAGCTAGCCGATTCTGCCTTTATCTCTTATTCTTGTGATGTTGAGGCATTAAAAAGTAGTAATGTTTATATTGTAACGGTACCAACGCCTATTGATGAGCACAAGCAGCCTGATTTAACACCACTGGTTAAAGCAAGTGAGATGTTGGCTAAAGTTATCAACAAGGGCGATATTGTTATATATGAATCAACAGTTTACCCAGGAGCTACTGAAGATGTTTGTATCCCTCAGATAGAGATAAATTCAGATTTAGTGTTTAATAAAGATTTTTTTGCTGGCTACTCTCCAGAGCGAATAAACCCAGGTGACAAAGAACACAGAGTAACAAATATCTTAAAAGTGACTTCAGGCTCAACAACTGAAATAGCTGACTTTGTCGATAGCCTGTATAGCTCAATTATCACGGCAGGAACTTATAAAGCTTCAAGTATCCAAGTAGCCGAAGCTGCAAAAGTAATTGAAAATACTCAACGTGATTTAAATATCGCATTGATAAATGAATTAGCTGTAATTTTTAATAAGCTTAATATTGATACCGAAGAAGTGTTAAAGGCAGCAGGAACAAAGTGGAATTTTCTACCCTTTCGTCCAGGGTTAGTTGGAGGTCACTGTATTGGTGTTGATCCTTACTATTTAACTCACAAAGCCCAATCAATTGGTTATAACCCTGAAGTTATCCTAGCAGGCCGTCGTATTAATGATGGCATGGGGGCTTATGTTGTTTCGCAATTAGTCAAAACGATGATTAAGCGCAACATAGCCGTTAACGGTGCTAACGTGTTAGTGATGGGATTAACGTTTAAAGAGAACTGTCCTGATGTTCGCAATACTAAAATTGTTGATATTTTAGCTGAGCTTGCAGAGTATGATACCAATGTTGATGTTTATGATCCTTGGGTCAATCCTGAAGAGGCAAAACATGAATATGGTGTAGAATTGATTGATAAGCCTAAAAGTGCTCATTATGATGCCGTAATTTTTGCAGTTGCACACAATGAATTTAAAGTGTTATCAAATGATGATATTAAAGGGCTAATGCAAAAAGAGCATGTGATTTATGACTTGAAATATATGCTAGATCCTCAGTTAGCTGATATCCGTTTATAGAAAGAGACTAGGCTCTATAATTAATCAAAGGGAAATGATGAAATTCGAACAATTGGATGTTTGGAAACGGTCCTCAAGATTGGCTTGTGAAATATATAAGTTATTAGCTAGCTGCAAAGATTATGGCTTTAAAGACCAAATTACACGATCAGCCCTGTCAATACCTTCAAATATAGCAGAAGGACTAGAGCGGGAAAGCAATAAAGATGAAGCTCGTTTTTTATATTATGCTAAGGGATCAGCCGGTGAGTTAGTGACTCAAATTTATATTGGAATTGAAATTAATTACCTTGATAAAAATATTGCACTTAAATTGATTAAAGAAGCAAAAGAAGTAGCAGCAATGCTCGCTAGCTTGATAAAAATAAGAAAAGGTTATGTAAAAGAACCAACAAAAAAATATAACATTGATGAACCTAGAACCTAGAACCTAGAACCTAGAACCTAGAACCCAAGGAATAAACAGTGACACGTTATCAAGAGGTAAAAACACAATTAAAGTCCGCACCTAAAGCTTGGTTAGTAACGGGGTGTGCTGGTTTTATTGGCTCTAACTTATTAGAGACACTATTATTGTTAAATCAAAAAGTGGTAGGTTTAGACAATTTTGCTACTGGGCATCAACATAATTTAGATGAAGTTAAAGAACAAGTATCACCTGACCAATGGCAAAACTTTACCTTTATCGAAGGTGACATCCGCAACATTGATGATTGCACTAAAGCGGTAGGTACAATTGACAATAGCGTTGATTATATTCTACATCAAGCAGCATTAGGCTCTGTACCTCGTTCTATCGCTGATCCTCTTTTAACTAACTCAGCTAACATTACAGGGTTTTTGACTATGTTGGTTGCAGCAAAAGAAGCAGAGGTTTCTAGTTTTGTTTATGCTGCTTCTAGCTCTACATATGGTGATCATCCCGCATTACCTAAAGTAGAAGAAACTATTGGTAAGCCATTATCTCCTTATGCTGTGACTAAATATGTGAATGAGCTATATGCCGATGTATTTAATAAAACATACGGTTTAAACTCGACAGGGTTACGTTACTTTAATGTCTTTGGTAAACGACAAGACCCTGATGGTGCTTATGCTGCGGTTATACCAAAATGGACTGCGGCGATGATTGAAAACCAAGATGTCATTGTTAATGGTGATGGCGAAACTAGCAGAGACTTTTGTTTTGTAGAAAATGCAGTTCAAGCAAATATTTTAGCCGCAACAGCGCCAGATAGCGGGAAAAACCAAGTTTATAATGTCGCTTTAGGTGACAGAACTTCATTAAATACTTTGTTTGAAAGTTTAAAAAGTGCTTTAAAAGATAATGATGTTGATTATCAAAATGCACCTTTATATCGTGATTTTAGAGCAGGCGATGTACTTCATTCACAAGCTGATATTTCAAAAGTAAAATCAATGATTGGCTTTCAACCAGAGTTTAAAATTCAACAAGGTATTGATAAAGCAATGCCTTGGTATATAAACTTTTTATCTAAATAGCTTCATTCGACCCTTCCGACCCTTCGACAAGCTCAGGGCAAGCGGGTATTTTCCGATCATCCTGAGCGCGAAGCAGTCAAAGGGCGAAAAACTCAGAATAATCGGAAACAGTCAAAGGAATTAAAAAGTTAAAAAAGTTAGCACTTTAAAAATTCTTTGCTAGTCTTATTAAAGCAAGCGTAATCACATTGAACGTGAACGTTAATGACTTATTGTCATCTTTAATTAATAAAAGGAATTTATTATGCTATTCAAATGGCTTTCTCGCCTGTATCACACTATTGTGTTCATTATTATTCTTGGTATTTTTGTTAACATTTTTGCCCCTATTTTGGTCGAAGCTAGTCCAATCCCTAATGTCTTTATCAATGAAGTCCATTACGACAATGATGGAGGTGATATTAATGAACAAATTGAAATTGCAGGTGAAGGGAGTATAGATTTAACTGGCTGGTCGTTACATCTATATAATGGCTATAATGGTGAGAAGTACAACTCATTCGATCTTAATAAATGGTCTTTTATTGACACTGAAACTAATTTTGGTTTTCTCACCATAAAAACCTTAGGTCTACAAAATGGTTCACCCGATGGAATTGTATTATTTGACGGTGAAAGTATCATTCAATTTTTATCTTATGAAGGAACTTTTACTGCAACCAAGGGTATAGCAGCAGGGTTAACTAGTATTGATATAGGGAGCTTTGAACCTTCAGATACACCATTAGGTTTTTCTCTTCAACTGACAGGACAGGGTAAACAATACAGTGATTTTACTTGGGCTATGCCACAAACAAATACTTTCAACCGTATTAATATAGGACAACAATTTGTTAGCAGTAACTTGGGTGTAACTCCAGTAAATGAGCCGAATAGTTTGGTATTATTTACTAGTTTTTTAGCTTTGCTTCTTTTTTATCAGAACAAACGGATATCCCCGCTCACCCTGAGCGTGAAGCAGTCGAAGAGTTCTTTACATAATAAAGATATCTCTCCTATAATAGCGCAACTTACATTGAGCTAAAACTTAGCTTAATGTGTCATGTAAGATTTTGATTGGTGTATAAATTAAGTGTCAAATAACCTAGATAACAGCGCGAAAAACAATCAAGCTAATGAACCTGATGAAAAGGGTCAGGTTTCTCCAGATAGTGTAAACACTGCTGATGCTTCCTTTACCAGCAATGCAGCGATACAGCAGCAAATGCTATTTGCACAAATGCAACAAAATCAATCACAAGATGATGAAATTAATTTAGGCGAGCTATGGCAAGCTGTTTGGGCTGGAAAATTAACTATTATCCTTTTCAGTGTTGTTTTTGCTGTCGCATCTATTTATTTTGCCCTTTCTCAACCTGATATTTATAAAGCTTCGGCAATAATGGCTCCAGCATCAGATGAAGGAGGCTCAGGTGGTTTATCTGCATTAGCGGGTCAGTTCGGTGGTTTAGCGAGCATGGCGGGATTAAATTTAGGTGGCGGAAAAAGCGATAAAACCGCTTTAGCATTAGAAATACTAAAGTCACGTTCTTTTATTGAGAGGTTTATCGCTAAACATAATCTGTTAGTTCCTATTATGGCAGGTGAAAACTGGGATATGGCAACCGATACTTTGATTTTAGATGTTGAGTTGTATGATAAAGCTAATAATAAATGGATTCGAGAAGCAAAAGCACCTAAAAAGCCAGAGCCATCCTTGTGGGAAGCATTTGTAGAATTTTCTAAATTGCTGAACGTATCACAAGATAAAGAGACTGCTATGGTTACTATAGAGCTTGAATATTATTCACCTTCAATGGCGCAACAATGGTTAAGCTGGTTGATTGCTGATGTTAACGAATTTATGCGTGATCAAGATCAAAAAGAAGCGCAAGGTTCGATTAATTACTTAACAGAGCAATTAGAAAGTATTCAAGTAGCCTCTATGGAGACTGTGTTTTATCAGCTCATTGAAGAGCAAACAAAAAACATGATGCTAACGAAAGTTAAGGCTGAATATGTTTTGAAAACAATAGACCCTGCACAAGTGCCAGAAGAAAAAGCAAAACCTAAACGTGCTTTAATTGTAGTCTTAGGCACTATTTTAGGTGGCTTGTTATCTGTAATAATAGTGTTAGTACGTTACTTTGCTAATAAAGAGTCTGATAACGAAGTAAAGTGAATTAGCTCCCTTCTACAAGCTCAGGGCAAGCGGCTAGATCCCGTTCATCCTGAGCTATTCCGTTCATCCTGAGCTATTCCGTTCGCCCTGAGCGCGAAGCAGTCGAAGGGTTAACTCATTACACATTTCAAACAAAGGATTGTTTATGCATATTCAACATCATGGCGCTGTAAATGGCGTTACAGGCTCATGTCACCAACTTCATATAGATGCAAACAACTCCATTTTAATTGATTGCGGTCTTTTTCAGGGGACAGAGCAAGAAAATAAAAATGGCCCTGAAAATTTAGAAGAACACCTTGCAATAGAATTTGACATTAGCACAGTACAAGCCTTAATCATTACTCACTGCCATATTGATCATGTTGGCAGAATACCTTATTTACTTGCAGCAGGTTTTCGCGGTGCAATTTATGCTACTGAAGCTACCGCAGCATTATTGCCTTTAGTTATTGAAGATGCTTTAAAAGTGGGTGTAACACGTAATAAATCCATTATTGCAGCTTGTATAAAGTTATTAAAAAGACAATTAGTGCCGTTACCATATAAACAATGGCAAGTAATTCTATTAAATAACTCTGCTCTTCCCGTTCGCCCTGAGCTTGTCGAAGGGGAAAACCAAGTTACAGCTAAAATTAAATTTCAAATGGCAGGGCATATTCTTGGTTCAGCTTATGTTGAAGTAGAACTAGCCGAATTAGTTGAATTGAACGATACTCTCCCAGCAGATAAAAATAGCAAACATCGAATTGTATTTTCTGGTGATCTCGGTGCACCCTATGCACCTCTTTTACCCGCACCTAAAAGCCCTTATCGCGCTGACACTTTAGTCATAGAATCAACCTATGGTGATAAAAACCATCAACACCGTAAAGATCGTACCAAGCAATTAAAAAAAATTATTGAAAGCGCAGTAAGTGATAATGGCGTAGTGCTCATTCCTGCTTTTAGTATTGGCAGAACGCAAGAGTTATTGTATGAACTTGAAAAAATCATTCATCAAAACAAGAACACAAAAAATAAGGGTAACCAGCACAAGCAATCTGACATGTGGAATAATATCGATATCATTGTTGACTCACCCATGGCAGCAAAATTTACTGAGCAGTACAAAAACTTTAAAACATTATGGGACAAAGAAGCAAAGCGAGAGCTTAAGTCTGGCCGACATCCATTAAGTTTTGAACAACTATATACGGTTGATAGTCATCAAGAGCACATGAATACGATAGAGTACCTGGTTAAAAGCAGAAACTATTCAACAGTTAAGCCTGCCATCGTAATAGCTGCAAGTGGTATGTGTAGTGCTGGGCGAATAGTTAACTATTTAAAGCAGTTTTTAAATGACAGCACCGCAGATATTCTTTTTGTCGGTTATCAAGCTCAAGGCACCTTAGGACGAAGCATTCAAAAGTATGGTACAAAACTAGATAATCAAGGGTATGTTTTTATTGACGGAAAGCGAATCAATATTAAAGCAAGAGTTCACACTATTAGTGGATACTCTGCTCACGCTGACCAACAGGGACTCATTAACTTTGTAAAGCGAATGCGCCATAAACCAAAACATATAAAAATTGTTCATGGTGATGAAAGTGCCAAACAAGCATTAGCTGAAAAATATCATGAAATACTACCCAAGGCCAAAATAGTTATTCCTAACAAATGATAGAGCATTTATTGAGTATTAGACTAAAGTATACCTTTCATATTGATTACATCTGATTACAAAGTATTACTGTATTAAAGTAAAAACTCTAGTATAATCAGCGCCGAAATAATAACGACTAAGAACCTTCTGTTTAGCGTTTAATGCTAGCTTGTATTAAACAATGCCTTCTCTTAGTTATGAATTACATTGTTAACAGGAACGTTACGGACCCTACCATGTACATACTTGCTACCGCACTTACTACTTTTTGCTTTGCATTTTTAGCGATCAAATTTTTTAACCCTGTTGCTATTGAAATGGGCTTAGTTGATAAGCCAAGTGAACGAAAACAGCATTCGGGTCACATTCCCCTTATTGGTGGAATTTCAATTTTTCTTGCTGTTCTCGCTGCTAGCCTTATCTGGTTACCTAATACCCTTGAATTACGTATGTATTTAATCGCATCAGCAATGATGGTATTTATTGGTGCGCTTGATGATAAATTCGATTTACGTGTACGTGTTCGCATTATTGGTCAAATTATTATCGCAAGTCTTATGATCTACGGCGTTGGTGGTTATATTTCAAACGTAGGTGATTTATTTGGTTTTGGCGACGTTATCCTAGGCCCTGTAGGGATACTTTTTACTTATGTAGCCATTATCGTTGTAATCAATGCCTATAATATGATTGATGGTATCGATGGTTTAATTGGTAGCCTCAGTATTAACACGTTCACCTCTATTGCCATTTTATTTATTATGAGTGGCCAAACAGACTACTTAAGTTATCCGCTAATTCTAGCTACCGCCACTATTCCCTATTTAATGTATAACTTAGGCGTATTTGAAAAACTACTTGGCAAAGAGTCTAAGAAAATATTCATGGGTGATGCCGGTAGCATGTTTGTTGGTTTAAGTGTTATTTGGTTATTAACCATGGGAACACAAGGAGAACAAGCCTCTTTTAGACCTGTCACTGCATTATGGATATGTGCTATCCCGCTTATGGATATGCTAGCAATTGTTGTTAGACGTTATAAAAGTGGCAAATCGCCTTTTAAACCAGACAGAGATCACCTACACCATATATTTCAACGTATAGGTTTTACTTCACAACAAACATTGGTTCTTATTTCTATTGTATCGGTAGCGTTTTCAGCTATAGGCATTGCCGGTGAATATTTTAATATTTCAGAATCAATCATGTTACTTGGCTTTTTAGCATTATTCTTCTTATATAGTGTAACTATTCGAGCAATAGCTAAATATAAATAATTCTAGGTTCTAGGTTCTAGGTTCTAGTTTCTAGAACCTAGCCCCGACTCTCTCTTTCATTGTTTTCCCTTCTACAATTAATGTAACACGCGATAAATGCGGCTCTGATTTTAAAATAGTATTACAACTTGATTACAATTGATTACAAACTCACGCATTAAACCTTGCACAAAATAAAGTCGACTTTATCTACTCTTGCCTGCTCTTAGTGCAGCACACATGTTATTTAAAAAAAAACAGAGTACTATCAAGTGGTTAGTGGTGTTCGTAAAGCTCGGGTTACGACGTTCTGCTGACTAAATATCGAGCGATATGACTATTTGTCAGCTAAGGATAGACGTGTATTGCTCTCCCAAGCAGATCACAAAATTACGAATTAGATCAATTTTTAACGATCTTACCTTCTATATGTAAGAAATAATTAACTTTTGTGTTGATTAATGAAAATTATCACGTTAATATCTTTTTGAAACAACTAGGTTGTAAGTGATTTTTTGTTTTACGTATTTTACGTAATGTTCGGTTTGAAGCATAATCCAACAAGCTCTTGTTTCAGGTTTTAACTATGAATAGAGTGTTTCTACGGTAAGTATTGTTTGTCAATAATAACCTTGATGATAGATAATCTTTATTCGTAAAACATGATAATGTTGTAAACCGAAGAACAAAAATTTACTCATATGTCGACATATGCAGTATTCAAATAATATTTAAGTGATAGGAACACTATAATGGTTAATAAAACTCAATTTTTTAAAACAAAAGTAGCGCTAGCAGTTGTTTTAAGCTTAGGCTTATCTGCTTGTGGCGATTCAGAAGGTAGTACTTCTACTTCTCAATCACAAACTGATGCATCTGGCGCGGGTACTGATAAAGTTAGTGCTGCTACAGGTTCAATTCAAGGTGTTGTATTAGACACTAACGGTGTGCCAATTGAGGGTGCTACAGTAACAACTGCTGGACAATCTGTTGTTACAGGTAGTGCTGGTACTTACTTGTTTGATGATGTTCAAGTAACTAACGTTACTGGCTCTGACGATGATACAGCTCATACTCCTTTCATTATTGTTGTTCAAGCGCCAGAAGGTTATGCTTCAACAGCGACAGTGCAGGTTCATCCTGAAGCGCAAATAGATGCTTCAAACGCTGAAGAAACTGTAATTCCATTAACCACATTTATTGATGGTTTCTTGGCGCAAGCAACTACTGCTGTAATTCCTATGATGGAATCTTCAGTTGAAGGTTATGTTCGTAACGATATTA
>Ga0209184_1000143_pt1 | contig 93256 bp, 77 predicted proteins | sample EN8Hudsemesocosm_2_FD_184627 | JGI IMG/M metagenome (GOLD analysis project Ga0209184, IMG submission 184627) | Methane-oxidizing microbial communities from mesocosms in the Hudson Canyon - EN8C Hudson Canyon (SPAdes) (version 2) | ecosystem: Environmental > Aquatic > Marine > Cold seeps | place... | reverse complement strand
TTAATTTTGGAAAAAGTTGCGGCACAGGAACTCTTTTTAATGCCGATACTTGGTCAGCCTGGTTATTATCGATACCACCCTTTATTGCAAGAGTTTCTGCAGAGTCGCTTGGAGTTAGAAGAAGGGAGGTCGTATATAAGTAGTCTTCATCGTAAATCGGCTGAGTATTTACTAGAAAAAGGGCTTTTGTCTTCGGCCATTTCTCATGCTTCAAAGTGTGAGGATCTTGAATATTACTATTCTGTCTTGAGTACCGTGAGTCATCGCTGGATTAAAGAGGGTCAATTCGATGTGGCGATTGAATCTGTGGTTGAGTTATCTGATGCAGAGCTGGAAATTAGGCCGATATTACTAGTCCCGCTTATTTATGCGCTTACTTTTTCTAGACGCTTCAATCAGGCTGAGTATTACCTTGAAATCTTAAAAAGAACGCTGTCTTTATTAGGTAAGGAGGGCGGGTATGTATTAGAGCGAATGGAAAAAGGTGAGTTTTTGCAGGTGGCGCATTTTCTTGAGCGCCTTTTGCAATTATTCAGGCTTGATATGGATGCGTTAGAAGAAATTGATATGAGTGTGTTTTCCGTGTCGCATTCAAATATTGATATGCGAGCAGTTTCAATGGTCATTCTAGCGTATGTAAAGCTTAATCAAGGTGATTTTTCTCACGCTTTTAAAATGGCGAATGAAGCAAAGGTTTTGTTGTCTAAGATGGAACATAAGTTTCTGGCTAGTTACGCCGATATTATCATGATTCTCTGTGATCGTTATCTGGGGCGTGGAGTAGAGGCCATTCAAACCATGGTGGCGGTATATGGAGAGGTTGATGCACATTTAAAAAATCCGGTTTGGGTGAACTTAGCAACGGGGATGATGGTCACGTATTACGAGCAAAATGCTTTGGGTCAGGCGATTGATTTATCTGAAGAGTTATTGCCTTTGGTGAATTATTCCTGCGCTACAGAAGTTGTCGCAACGGTATATTTAAATGCTTCCAGATTGTTGCATATTAAGGGGAATAAACAGAAATCAGCTAAGTTGCTTGACCAATTAGATCGTATTTTGTTGCTGGGTAGTTATGAGCGTTTTTATAGTCAATTAGTGCAAGAGAAAATGCGGCAGGCGTTAATTGACGATGTTTCAGAGGTTGCGGATCATTTATATCAAAAATATAATTTAGCAGATTTTATGGTTGAAGGCATTTGGGTAAGGCATGGTCATTATCATGAAAGTCGAGAGCGCTACGCTTTATCAGCCGTATATTATTTGGTGTCAAAAGGGCGGTATGAAGAGTCTTATGTGATATTGGCTGTAATGATTGAGGTGCTAGAAGATTCTGAAGTGAAAATGCGCGCTTTGATTGCACGATGTAATTTGGCTTCGATTAATTTTATCGAAGGCAATAAAAGTATGGCGGTGAGTCAGTTAAAAAGGATGATTCAGCGACATGGCTTAGTGTGCTTTTCACGTTCGGTTTTTGATGAGTCTCCAGGGTTGGATGAAGTGTTTCGGTATGCAGTAAGTCTTAAGCGGCTTGTTTTACCTGAAATTTTTTCTGATATTTTTAATGATTTATTACAATCAGCTGAAAGGGGAGGCGAGTCAATTAAACCGGCGAAATTACTGACGAGTAAAGAGTTAGAAGTTTTCGAGCTTTTGGCGGCAGGTTTAACGAATGCTGATATTAGTCAACAGTCAGGCATCGCATTATCAACGACTAAATGGCACTTGAAAAACATTTATACCAAATTGGGGGTGGCTAATCGAAGTAGTGCCATGATGGTTGCTCATAAACAGTAATGTTTTCTTCAGATAACCAAAAAAATCGCTATTTCATTTTTCATGACTTTCGGTCACAATCTCGGTTAAGAAATGTGTTTTTTATAATATGAAATGTTTAAAGCATTGAGTATTTGGACAGATGGTTCTATCGTTAAGTTATATAAATTACAAAAATGTGGTGAAAGATGGTTGCTGGTTTTGAGATAGGTAAGCGGTTTAATGTGTTTTCTAACCTGAATAAGAGGGCAAGAATAGGCAATCTTATTCATTTACCTGATTCGTTATCAGAAGTCACAACGATTGATCGAACGCATGAAGTTGACCCAACAAGTGTTGGTTTAACGGCAGATGGTGTTGAGTCTATTTGGCGTTCTGTTGAGGGGATTTATCAAACAGGTACGCATCCTGGAATTTCATTGAGCATGCGTCGCCAAGGTAAAATTGTATTAAGTCGAGCGATTGGGCATGCGTCGGGTAATGGGCCGCACTCTTCTGAAAATGAAACAAAAGTTTTGATGAGACCGGCAACGCCTGTTTGTTTCTTCTCTGCATCTAAAGCTGTTACGGCCTTTCTAATGCATCTATTAAATGAAGATAAGCTGGTCAATTTGCATGATCCGATTAGTTTCTATGCGCCTGAATTTGGCGTTCATGGCAAAAAAAATATAACAATACATCAGGTGTTGTCACATCGTAGTGGTGTGCCTGGTTTACCTGCAGGAACTCCGAATGAAACACTTTGGGATAACGATGCTGTTTGGAAATTGCTTTGTGATGCTAAGTTAAGTTCACATCGAGGCGATAAGTTGGCTTATCACGCTTTAACTGGTGGGTATATCTTGGAGCGAGTGCTTCAGGTTGTGACGGGGAAGACAATTCAGCAGTTTTTGGATGAGCGTGTTCGTAAACCGATGAATATGAAATACTTTCGGTATGGTATCGAAGATGATCAAAGTCAGATGGTTGCAGCAACGAATGCAACGGGCTTTACACCAATTTTTCCTGTCTCTAATTTAATTGAACGTGCGTTGGGTGGCTCGGTCGATACGATAGAAGAGGTTTGTAATGACTACCGGTTTAAAAGAGCGGTGATCCCTGCTGGAAATATTATGGGCACGGCTGAAGAAATGGGCAACTTTTTTCAGATGCTTTTAAATGATGGAATGTGGGAAGGAAAACAGATTTGTCAGGCAATTACGGTTAAGCGTTTGACCCAAGAGTACGGTTCTATTCAGTTTGATCGTACACTGATGCTGCCTATGCGTTACAGTGCTGGTTTAATGCTTGGAGGGTCTCCCTTTGGTGTATGGGGGCGAAAAAGTGAAGCATCATTTGGGCATATTGGTTTGATCAATAAATTATGTTGGGCGGACCCTGTGAGGGATATGACTGTTTCTTTGCAAGCAACGGGAATCCCATTTTTGGCGAATAATATCCCATCATTTGTTGGCTTTATGAATAAGCTTGATCGGCATTGCCCGCGAGATAGAATACTCTAGTCTCACTTTGATATACTGAGGTGGTTGTCGTGTGCATTTTAATTGTTGCGCAAGAGGTCTCAGTATTTTCTGTAGATAATATTTAACCTTCTAGAATCTTCAAAATATGCTTGATTTAAAAAGCATTCTCGCTATTGGCTATTAATTCGATATAATACTGAGTCTTATTTTTCGTCGGAATATTACTCAGTATGTCTCAATCGAAGCCTGAACAAAATCTCGCAAAAACTACTCACTTTATTCGCAATATTATTGAACAAGATATTGCTAGTAATAAACATGGAGGAAAGGTTGTTACCCGCTTTCCTCCGGAGCCTAATGGCCATTTACATATTGGTCATGCACGGTCGATTTGGTTGAATTTTGGCCTAGCTAAAGAGTTTGGAGGGCAGTGTAATTTACGTTTTGATGACACTAATCCAGAAAAAGAAGAGCAAGCCTATGTTGATGCGATCAAAGAAGATGTGCACTGGTTGGGTTATCAGTGGGCAGATGAGGCAAAATATGCTTCTAACTACTTCGATCAATTTTATGAATGGGCGCTGCATCTGATTAATGCGGGTGATGCTTATGTCTGTTTCTTATCCCCTGAAGAGTCTAAAGCATATCGTGGTTGGGCAACGAAACCAGGAAAAGAAAGTCCTTATCGGGATTGTAGTGTTGAGGAAAATCTAGCGCAGTTTGAAAGAATGCGTAATGGTGAGTTTGACGAAGGCAAATGTGTTTTACGTGCAAAAATAGACATGACCTCGCCCAATATGAACTTGCGTGATCCAATCCTTTACCGTATCCGGAAAGTTGCGCATCACCAAACTGGCGACAAGTGGTGTATTTACCCAAGTTATGATTTTGCGCATGGTCAAGAAGATGCAATTGAAGGCGTTACACACTCCATTTGTACTTTGGAATTTCAAGGGCATCGACCATTATATGAGTGGTTTTTAGCGCGTTTGCCTGTTCCGAGTCAGCCAAGGCAGTATGAGTTTGGCCGTTTGAATCTTAATTATACGGTCACGAGTAAGCGTAAGCTTAAACAGTTGGTTGATGAAAAGTTAGTGAACGGTTGGGATGACCCAAGAATGCCAACGGTCTCGGGTATGAGGCGTCGAGGTTATACGCCTGCAGCGCTTAAGAAATTTTGTGATATGGTGCCCGTTGTTGGTAAAGGTAATAGCGATGTTGATGTTGCCATACTTGAGCGAGCTATTCGCGATGATTTAAATGAGCAAGCGCCACGCGCGATGTGTGTATTGAATCCTTTAAAAGTGATTATCACTAATATGGATGAAGGCAATGCTGGTGGCGCAGATGAAATATTAACTCTAGCGAGTCACCCAAATAAAGAAGCTTTAGGGGAGCGTCATTTACCTTTTACAAAGACCTTGTTTATTGATAAAGCAGACTTTACTGAAGAGCAGGGCTTGTCGCGTAAGAAATTCAAGCGTTTGGTTTTAGGTGAGTGGGTTCGCTTGCGTGGTGCTTACATTATTAAAGCGGAAGAATGTGTTAAAAATGAAGACGGTGAGGTGGTAGAAGTATTAGCTTCTATTGTGCCTGGTTCGCTTGGTGAAAATATTGAAGGTATCAAGCCGCGGGGTGTGGTTCATTGGGTTTCTGCTGAGCAATGTGTTCAGGCAGAAGTACGCCTGTATGATCGGTTGTTTAATCATCCGAACCCAGATAGTGGTGATGAAGATTTTAAGACGCATATTAACCCTGAAAGTTTTGAAGCAATAACAGCGGTACTAGAGCCGAGTGTGCAAAATGCTTCGCCTGAAGATGTTTTTCAGTTTGAGCGAGAGGGGTATTTTGTTGCAGATCGATATGACCATAATGAAGGCCATTTGGTTTTTAATCGTACCATTGGCTTAAAAGATGTTTGGGGTGGAAAGTAGATATGACGTTAAATATTTATAATACGCTTTCGGGTAAGAAAGAGGTATTTACCCCGATCGAAGAAAATAAAGTCAAAATGTATGTCTGCGGTATGACGGTATATGACTACTGTCATATAGGGCATGCGCGTGTTTTGGTTGGTTTTGATGTGATTACAAACTATTTGCGTCATCTTAATTATGAGGTGACTTATATTCGTAATATTACGGATGTCGATGACAAAATTTTTGCGCGAGCAGCAGAAAATGGTGAATCTTATCAAGCGCTGACGCAGCGTTTTATTGATGCGATGCACGAAGATGAAGCGGCCTTGTCGGTGATGTCTCCTGACCAAGAGCCAAGAGCTACGGCTTATATGTCACAGATTGTTGGCATGATTCAAGTCTTGATTGATAAAGGCTATGCCTATGCGGCGAGTAATGGTGATGTTTATTACTCTATTTCTGCATTTGAAACCTATGGTGAGCTCAGTAATAAAAAAATTGAAGACTTGATTGCTGGCGCTAGTGAGCGAGTTGCCGTGAATGAAGTTAAGAGAGATCCAACTGATTTTACTTTGTGGAAAGCGGCTAAAGATGGTGAGGCCTATTGGGAGTCGCCTTGGGGAAATGGGCGTCCAGGTTGGCATATCGAATGCTCCGCGATGTCGACCTGCTGTTTGGGTAATACCTTCGATATTCATGGTGGTGGGCCCGATTTAAAATTTCCGCATCATGAAAATGAAATTGCACAGTCTGAAGGGGCGACAGGGCAGAAGTATGTTAACTATTGGATGCATGCCGGGGCAGTTCGTGTAAATAAAGAAAAGATGTCCAAGTCTCTGGGTAACTTCTTTACGATTCGCGAAGTGTTAGAGAAGTATCCTGCTGAAGTGGTGCGTTATTTCTTGGTGTCGAGTCATTATCGCAGTCAGGTAGACTACTCTGAAGATAGTTTGTTGGAAGCTCAGGCTAGTTTGGATCGTTTTTATCAATCATTGCGAGGGTTGGATTTATCTTATGAGGGGGCTGCTGATCTAGATCAAACTTATGTTGAGCGTTTTCATAAAGCGATGGATGATGATTTTAATACGCCTGAAGCGCTGGCTGTGATGTTTGATTTGGTAAAAGAGCTGAATGTCAGCAAAAAAGAATCGAATGAGCGGGTTCGTAAGCTAGCGATTACCTTGAGTACTTTAGGTGATGTGTTGGGGGTGTTGCAGGCTGATCCTGAGCAGTACTTCAAGCAAGGGGGGCAAAATGATGGGCTTTCTGAAGGTGATATCGAAGCTTTAATTGTCGCGCGTAGAGAGGCGCGAGAAACAAAAAATTGGGCTGAGTCAGATCGAATTCGAGATGAGTTACTTGAACAGGGTATTACTTTGGACGATGGGAGAGAAGGGACGACTTGGCGGCGTTCGTAAAATCGTGCGGTCATTTGTGTAAAAAAGAGAGCTAAATGCTCTCTTTTTTATTGTGCTAAGGGAGTTGTGTAGCTCTCCTTATTAAAGGTAATGCTTTATTAGGTTTGCTTAACTTAAAAAGTTAAGCTTTATGCAAGCAATTTGCAGCGTATAAAGTATTTTCCATTAATGTGGCAACAGTCATTGGGCCGACGCCGCCGGGTACCGGAGTGATCCAGCCAGCTCGTTCTTTTGCGATATCATATTCAATATCCCCTGCTAACTTTCCGCAATCGAGTCGATTAATGCCCACATCAATCACAATAGCGCCTTTTTTGATCCATTCGCCTTTTACTAAGCCCGGCTTGCCAACAGCAACCACTACAATATCGGCTTGAGAAACTTTCTCGGGTAGGTTTTGTGTAAAGCGGTGCGTGGTGGTGACGGTGCATCCTGCTAATAGAAGCTCTAAGCCCATTGGGCGGCCAACAATGTTAGATGCGCCAACAATAATAGCGTCTTTCCCGCGAATAGTTTGGCCGGTGCTTTCTAATAGGGTCATGATACCTTTGGGGGTGCATGATCTTAAAAGTGGCATTCTTTGTGCGAGTCGGCCAATATTAAAAGGGTGAAAGCCGTCTACGTCTTTATCGGGCTTGATGCGCTCTAATAATTGATCGCTATCTAAGTGCTTAGGTAAGGGGAGTTGTACTAATATGCCGTCAATTTCTTTATCTGCATTATATTTGTCTATTAATGCTTCAAGTTCTAACTGGGTGGTTGTATCAGGTAAAGAAAGTGTTTCCGACTTAAAGCCTACTTGTTTGCAGGAGTTAGCTTTGTTTCGAACGTATACTTCAGAAGCAGGATCGGCTCCAACTAGAATAACGACTAATCCTGGAGCTCTTAACCCTTTTGCTAGTCTCTCTTCTACGCCTTCGGCAACGCGTGCTTTTACTTGTTCGGAAATGGCTTTGCCATCGATTAGTATTGCAGCCATAGTTAAATGTCTCTACCCCAGAATTTTAAAGAGCCGCATTTTCTCATGACCTTCGCTGAATAAGAAGCCGAATAAAAAGTTTTTTATAAAAAAAATAACATTTGGTATTATTATCGGTTGACGGCTTTGAAAACCGACTGTATTATTCGCGCCATCTTCAGGAACACAGCAAAAAGTGTTTTCGGAGGTTTGATCGGGGTATAGCGCAGTCTGGTAGCGCGCCTGCTTTGGGAGCAGGATGTCGGGAGTTCGAATCTCTCTACCCCGACCAATTATTAAGCCATTTTATTATGGTGAAATAAAACGGGTTTGAGCGCCCATAGCTCAGCTGGATAGAGCAACGCCCTTCTAAGGCGTGGGTCTCAGGTTCGAATCCTGATGGGCGCACCATGAATTCTTGTAAGCATATTCATGGAAGTTCAGAGAAGTAGTAAAGGTAAGGTAGTGGTGGGCGTAGCTCAGTTGGTAGAGCTCAGGATTGTGATTCCTGCGGTCGAGGGTTCAATCCCCTTCGCCCACCCCAATTTTATATTTGATGCTTAACAGCAAATAGTATAATCTTGAAAAATTGACAATGCGAGAGTGGCGGAATTGGTAGACGCGCTAGATTTAGGTTCTAGTGTCTTAGGATGTGAGAGTTCGAGTCTCTCCTTTCGCACCATGTCAATTTAACTAGGTAATATAAAAACATTCTGGTTTTTATAGATTAAAGTGGATTGTTATTTTGTAGCATGAAGCTTATTCTGGTTCTAAGTTTCTTTAATATCTCTTTCCCTTCGTTATAACTTTTCCATTATATGTGAACAAAGTACTTGCTATCTTGATAGTGGGCTCTTAAAATTCGTCCCCATTATTTTAATAACTAGTAGTCTGCCAATGGTTTAAGTGGCTTGAGTACTGGTCTTATCGTTAACTGATTACAAATAAAATTGAGGAATGTCCATGCAAGTTTCTGTTGAAACAACGTCTCCTATTGAACGTCGAATGACGATCGCGGTACCTGCTGATCAAATTGAGCAGGAAGTGGAGAAGCGTCTTCAGAAGACGGCTAAAACAGTACGTATTAATGGTTTTAGACCTGGTAAGGTGCCAGCTAAGGTTGTTAAAAATCGATATGGGCCGGGGATTCGTCAAGAAGTTGTCGGTGAAGTGATGCGTAATTCTTATGTTGAAGCGATTACAAAAGAAGAGATTTCACCTGTTGGCTACCCAAAGTTTGAGCCAAAAAACCTTGAAGAAGGTCAGGATTTAGAATTTATTGCGATTTTTGAAGTTTATCCAGAAATTGAAGTGTCTGACCTTTCTGCTATCAGTCTAGAGCAGCCTGAAGCTGAAATTAAAGACAAAGACCTTAAAAACATGATTGATGTGTTACAGCGTCAGCATGGTGAGCTGAAATCAGTTAAGCGTAAGTCTAAGAATAAAGATTTATTAACGCTTGATTATGTAGGGTATATGGATGGCGAAGCTTTCCAAGGTGGAACAGGTAAAGACCAAAAGATTACCTTGGGCTCAAATCAAATGATTCCTGGTTTCGAAAAAGGTTTAGTTGGTTCAAAAGCTGGTGAGTCGGTTGAACTAGAGTTAACGTTCCCTGAAGATTATGGTAATGAAGATCTTGCAGGTAAAGATGTGAAGTTTGAAGTTGATGTTAAAGTTGTAGAAGATACGGTTTTACCAGCAATGGATGAAGAGTTTTATACCAAGTATGGTGTGAACTGTAAGACTGAAGAAGATTTTAAAGCTGAAGTTACCAAGAATATGGAGCGTGAGCTTAAGCAGGCAATTACTGGAAAGCTAAAGCAGCAAATAGTTGATGCTTTAGTTGCTTCTAATGAAGTAAATGTGCCAGCTTCAATGGTTGAAGAAGAAATCAACAAAATGAAGCAAGAGGCAATACGTCAGTTTGGTGGTGATCAGCAAATGGATCTATCTCAGCTGCCTTCTGAGCTGTTTAAGGATCAAGCTGAAACAAGAATTAAAACTGGTTTATTGTTTGCAGCGGTAATTAAAGATAATGAGCTTGTTGCAGATGCTGAAACAGTAGATGCTAAGATTCAAGAGCTTGCGGCTTCGTATGAAACGCCTGATGAAGTGATTTCTTGGTACGGTAAGTCAGAAAATAGAGCACAGATTGAAGCATTAGTAGTTGAAGAGGCGGTTGTTGACTTGGTTGTTTCAAAAGCTAAAGTGAAAAAGAAGAAAGTGTCTTATGAAGATGCGGTTAAGCCATTAGAGCAAAAAACTGCGGAAGCATAAAAACTAGAAAAATGATGTTTAATAATCTGAATGATTAATATTTTTCAGCTACACTTGAAACAGTCGGTATGATACCGGCTGTTTTTAATTGTGCGAAAAGAAATTAAAATCATCAGAAATTGTGTCAATTTTTAAGATAGGTCTAGGAAGAAACTAAATATGAAACATCACGGTAATTTTGGGGAAGGTTCGAGCATCATTACAAGTAGTGGCTTGGTTCCTATGGTTGTTGAGCAGACTGCACGTGGAGAGCGTTCATACGATATATACTCTCGACTATTAAAAGAGCGTGTAATTTTTTTGGTTGGTCAGGTTGAAGACCATATGGCTAATTTGGTTGTGGCTCAAATGCTGTTTTTAGAGTCTGAAAATCCTGATAAAGACATTCACTTATATATAAACTCTCCTGGTGGCTCTGTTACAGCTGGTATGTCAATTTATGATACTATGCAGTTTATTAAGTCGGATGTGTCTACTTTATGTATTGGTCAGGCTTGTAGTATGGGTGCGTTGCTTCTAACAGGCGGTACTAAAGGTAAGCGTTATTGTTTGCCGCATTCGCGAATGATGATTCACCAGCCACTTGGTGGATACCAAGGTCAAGCGACAGATATTGAAATTCATACGAAAGAAATTTTGACGATTCGTGATAAATTGAATAATGTAATGGCTCATCATACGGGGCGTGACTTGGAAGAAGTTGCTAAAGATACTGATCGTGATAACTTTATGGATGGCAATGCAGCTGTTGATTATGGTTTGATTGATGAAGTGCTTGAAACGCGTCCAAGTACTGAAGCGGCTAAGTAAGTGATTATATTTTTTAAATCAAAAGGTTAAACGTCTACTCGAAGGTTGTCTAAGGTAGTGGGCTACTTTTGAGTAGGTTGAGTTGTAGAAATGCAGCTAAAATGCAATAGGAACTAAAATGACCGACGAAAAAAACGGTAAAGGTGAAGATAGCGGTAAATTACTTTACTGCTCGTTTTGTGGCAAAAGCCAGCACGAAGTTCGTAAATTAATAGCCGGGCCATCGGTGTTTATTTGCGATGAGTGTGTTGACCTGTGCAACGATATCATTAGGGAAGAAATTCAGGAAAGTGTTACGGAGCAAAGCGGTGATCGTTTGCCTGTACCTAAAGAAATCAAAGAAACATTAAATGATTACGTTATCGGTCAAGATCGGGCGAAAATTGTACTTTCTGTTGCGGTTTATAATCACTATAAGCGCCTTAAGTTTGAAGGTGCTAAGTCAGATATTGAGTTAGGTAAAAGTAATATTTTGTTGATTGGTCCAACGGGTAGCGGGAAAACCTTACTGGCTGAAACCTTGGCTCGTTTATTGGATGTCCCTTTTACTATCGCAGATGCAACAACGTTAACAGAAGCTGGTTATGTTGGTGAGGATGTAGAAAATATTATTCAGAAGTTGTTACAGAAATGTGATTACGATGTAGAGAAAGCTCAGCGTGGTATCGTTTATATTGATGAAATTGATAAAATTTCACGTAAATCTGATAACCCATCTATAACGCGAGATGTGTCTGGTGAGGGTGTTCAGCAGGCTTTGTTGAAACTTATTGAAGGAACGGTTGCATCTGTGCCGCCTCAGGGTGGTCGAAAGCATCCGCAGCAAGAGTTCTTGCAAGTAGACACCTCTAATATTCTATTTATTTGTGGTGGTGCGTTCTCTGGGCTTGATAAGGTTATAAGTGATCGATCTGAGAAAAGTGGTATCGGATTTGGTGCAACAGTCAAGAGTAAGGATTCTGTTCGATCAATTGGTGATACGCTTAAAACTGTAGAAACAGAAGATCTAGTTAAGTATGGTTTGATACCGGAGTTTGTTGGGCGTTTGCCTGTTGTAGCGACTTTGACTGAATTAGATGAAGCGGCGTTAATGCAAATCTTGACCGAGCCTAAAAACTCTTTAACTAAGCAGTATCAAAAGTTATTTGAGATGGAAGGTGTTGAAGTTGATTTTCGGGATGAGGCGCTTCGGGCTGTTGCTAAGAAGGCGATGGATCGAAAGACGGGGGCGCGTGGCCTTCGTTCTATTCTAGAAAATGTATTGCTGGATACGATGTACCATATACCTTCTGAAGAAAATGTTAGTAAGGTTGTGATAGATGCGAATTCTATTAATGGTGTTTCTGAACCAATTAAAATATATGAAAATACTGAGAAGGTAAAAGCATTGCCTGATGAGTAGGTTTCTTGGATGCTAAAAAAGGCTGTGAACTTTGTTCACAGCCTTTTTTTTTGTCTAAAAACACATGAAATTAAATTTATAGCTTGTATTTAAGGTAACTACCCCCACTTTAATACCAAGTTAGTCTTACTTGATTGAGGAATAATATGACCGAAGATGTGCAGGGCTTAGAGTCCAATTTGTCAGATATACCGATGTTGCCATTACGTGATGTGGTTGTTTTTCCGCATATGGTGATTCCTTTGTTTGTAGGCAGAGAAAAATCAATACTCGCGCTTGAAGCAGCGATGGATGCAGATAAAAAACTGTTATTGTTAACTCAGAAGAATGCTGTTCATGATGACCCCGTCATTGATGAGTTATACGAGATAGGTACTGTTGCGAATATTTTACAGATGCTTAAGTTGCCGGATGGTACGGTTAAAGTACTGATTGAGGGTGAGTATCGAGTATCGGTTGAGCGTATTTTATCTGGAGAATTTCTATCTGCAGAAGTGGTAAAAGTTGCTGAAAGTGCGCCAGAAGAGAAAGAGCTAAACGGCTTGGTTAAGACTTTGCTTTCGCAATTTGAGAAATACAGCAAATTAAGTAAAAAAGTGCCCGCAGAAATTGTAGGGTCGTTGTCGGGTATTAATGACCCTATTCGCCTTATTGATACGGTTGCAGCGCATTTAGAGCTTAAGATCTCAGATAAACAGGATATTCTAGAAGAGTTGGATATTACGCAGCGTGTAGAGATGCTTCTAGCTGTTATAGAGGGTGAAGCGGATCTGATTCAGGTAGAGCGACGTATTCGTGGGCGTGTAAAAAAACAAATGGAAAAAAGTCAGCGGGAGTACTATTTAAACGAGCAAATGAAGGCGATTCAAAAAGAAATGGGCTCCCTGAATGAAGGTGGGAACGAATTTGAAGAGCTTGAGGCTAAAATTGAAGCGGCTGGTTTGAGTCAAGAAGCAAAGAAAAAAGTAGAAGCTGAGTTGAAGAAGCTGAAAATGATGTCGCCAATGTCCTCAGAAGCGTCAGTGGTGCGCTCTTATATTGATTGGGTGCTTGGTGTGCCTTGGGTCAAAAAAAGCAAGGTAAGGCATAATATCGCTAAAGCTAAAGAGATCTTAGATAGTGATCATTATGGTCTTGATGAAGTCAAGGAGCGAATACTAGAGTACTTGGCGGTTCAGAGTCGGGTTAAAAAGCTTAAAGGGCCTGTGCTTTGTTTAGTGGGTCCTCCAGGTGTAGGTAAAACGTCTTTAGGGCAATCAATTGCGAAAGCGACAAATCGTAAGTACACCCGAATTGCTTTGGGTGGCATGCGAGATGAAGCTGAAATTAGAGGGCATCGTAGAACCTATATCGGTTCAATGCCTGGTAAGTTGATACAAAAAATCTCCAAAGTAGGTGTGAAGAACCCATTATTTCTTTTGGATGAAATTGATAAGTTGGGTACTGATCATCGTGGTGACCCTGCTTCAGCATTGCTAGAGGTTTTAGATCCAGAGCAAAATCATACCTTTAATGATCATTATCTCGAAGTTGATTATGATTTGTCTGATGTTATGTTTGTCTGTACTTCGAATTCGATGAATATTCCGCCCGCATTAATGGATAGAATGGAAATAATTCGTATACCGGGTTATACCGAAGATGAAAAGGTAAATATTGCGCAGAAATATTTGGTCCCAAAGCAATTAAAACATAACGGCTTGAAAGATGGTGAGCTTTCTATTGAGGGTAGTGCGGTGCATGACATTATTCGTTACTACTCTCGTGAAGCTGGTGTTCGAGGTTTAGAGCGGGAAATATCCAAAATTTGTCGTAAAGTTGTCAAAGAAGTTATGCTAAAAGAGCGGAAAACACCTGTGGAGGTTTCTGCGGCGAATTTAGAGCAATATCTTGGTGTAAGGAAATTTAGCTTCGGGATTGCTGATGAAGAGGATCAGATTGGTCAAGTGACCGGTTTGGCGTGGACACAAGTTGGTGGTGAGTTGCTAACCATTGAGTGTAGTACTGTTAAAGGCAAAGGGAAGGTCATCAAAACCGGTTCGTTAGGGGATGTGATGCTTGAGTCTATTCAGGCTGCTATGACGGTTGTACGTAGCCGAGCTGAAGCGTTGCATATTGCGGATGAATTTCATGAAAAGCATGATATTCATATACACGTACCAGAAGGAGCGACGCCAAAAGATGGTCCAAGTGCTGGTATTGCGATGTGTACTGCAATGGTTTCTTCTTTTACAGGCATTCCTGTTCGATCTGATGTCGCGATGACGGGTGAAATTACGTTGAGGGGGCAAGTTTTAGCAATTGGTGGGCTAAAAGAAAAGTTGCTTGCTGCGCATCGAGGTGGGATTAAAACGGTCATTATTCCAGAAGAAAACGAAAAAGATTTAAAAGAGATTCCAGAAAATATTAAAGCTGATATAGAAATTGTACCGGTGAAATGGATTGATCAGGTCTTAGAGAAGGCGCTTTCGTATTTGCCTGAAAATTCTGCTTCAGATGAAAAAATCTTAAAAAAGGGTAAAAAAGCATCATCAAAAGCCTCAGATGAGGCTGTTAAGCGAATAAATACGCATTAGGTGATTTGTCAGCTTGACAGGGCTTGTTTTCAGTTGGTATAAAACATCCTGAAGTCAGGCGGCAGTAATTTTAAGGGAGCTCCGACCTCTCAAAAATATTTCTAGCAAGTAGGTAGAAATAAGAAAAAGCGTAAAAGTTTTAAATAACCGAAGCGCATGCCATTAAAAATTATGTATTTTAAAAACAGTTATTACCTAAGGGGTTTCGTGTGAATAAGTCTGAGCTAATTGATGCAATTGCAGAATCTGCAGATCTTTCTAAAGCGGCAGCGGGTCGAGCAATTGATGCGTTTGTTGAATCAATCACTGGTGCGTTAAAAGATGGCGATCAAGTTACTTTGATCGGGTTTGGTACATTCTCTGTTAAAGACCGTGCAGCGAGAGTTGGACGTAACCCACAAACGGGTGCTGAGATTCAAATTAAAGCTTCTAAGAATCCTAGCTTTAAAGCCGGTAAAGCATTAAAAGACGCAGTAAACTAAGTCTTTTTGAAAACTATGCAAGCTCAGTTTGAGTTTGCATAAAAGAAGGTTGATGTCATTGATGCTCGTATATGAAAATATAAGAAAGTAAATGGCAAAATCAGTACTTCTTTGAATACAAAAAGGCGCGTTCAAATTGAATGCGCCTTTTTGTATTTATATAAGTTAATCAAGCTGGTTTATAAAAGAAGTTTATCCAATAATAACACTGAAAATAAAATTTAGAGGGCTGTATGCTTCAAGATATGCGTAAAAGCGCACAGGGAACTGTGGCAAAGATTGTAGTAGGTTTCATTATTGTTATATTTGCCTTATTTGGTGTTGAATCAATTGTGGGTAGTATCGGTGGTGAGCCTGAAGTAGCATCAGTAAATGGTGAGGGGATTACAGAATCTAGCTTCACTCGTGCGCTAGAAGGCAAGCGTCGCCAAATTTTATCTCAAATGGGTGAGCGTGTGGATCCTGATCTGATTGATGAGGGGTTGTTACGATCTTCTGTGCTTGAAGGGATGATTCAGGAGGAAATTCTTAAACAGGATGCTGACGATAAAGGCTTGTTTGTGTCAGTCGATGCTGTAGATAGTTATATTCGGGGTATAGAACAGTTCAAGGTAGATGGCGTATTTGACGGTGAGCGTTTACAGGTGATTCTACGAAATGCCGGCCTTACTTTAAATAGCTATCGTGAGTCATTGCGTTCGCAGTTTGTGTTAAATCAATCTAGATCAGCGCTGATCGCTTCTGCGTTTGTGTTAAAAGATGAGCGTAATGAAATTATTGAGCTGGATCGTCAAGCGCGTTCATTTGGTGTTGCAACGGTGCTTCAAGCTGATTATTTGGATGCCATCACTGTAAGTGATGATGAAATTAATGCTTATTATCAAGAAAATAAAGCCTCGTATAAAAAACCAAAAAATGTAGACGTTTCTTTTATTGAAATTCAACGCTCAGACTTGAGTAAAGAAATAGAAGTGAGTGATGAGGAGCTGCTTAAACTTTATGAGTCTGATAAAGCTGAATTTGAAGGTGATGAAGAGCGTCAAGCTGCGCATATCCTCATTAAGATTGATGATAATACTCAAGAAGAGCAAGCGCTAGAAAAAATTACTGCTATAGAAGCTAGATTGAAGGCCGGTGAAGAATTTTCAGTGTTAGCGGCAGAGTTGTCAGAAGATGTAGGTTCTGCTAAAGAAGGTGGTGATTTAGGGCGTTCAGGTCGTGGTGTTTATGTTTCTGATTTTGAGGCAGCATTATTTAGCTTAAAAGAGGGTGAGACGACGGCTCCAGTTAAAACAGAATTTGGTTATCACCTAATTAAGCTGCTTTCTGTACAGCAAGCTGAAATTCCAAGTTATGAGGAAATGAGCGGGGTTCTATCGAAACGCTTACGTGATCAGCGGGTTGCTCAGTTGTATGCCGAAAAAACGGAGAGTCTTGCAGATATAAGTTATGCGGCTTCTGATTTGAGTGAGCCTGCAGATGAACTAGGTTTAGATGTTAAGCAGCTTGCTGGTGTTTCTGAGCAAAGTACGCATAAAGTATTTTCAAATATAAAAGTTCAGCGAATGCTGTTTAGTGATGAATTAGTTAAAGATCAAAACAATAGTGAAATTATAGAAATTGATGATGGTTATTCGGTGGTGTTTCGTGTCAATACCTTGCATAAAGAGAGTGTTTTAGCGTTAGAGGATGTAAAGCTTCAGGTCGAGCGTGTTCTTAAGGTGCAAAAGACGGCTGAATTTGCTGAGTCTGTTGGTGGGGCGTTTGTTGCCCGCGTTAAGTCAGGAGAAGAGGCTAAAGCAGTTTCGGCAGATATGGGGCTAAACTGGCAGGAGCATGTAGATGTAAAGCGGGATGCAATTAATGTTGGTCGTGAGTTGGTCACCAAAGTGTTTACACTCGCTAAATCTGAGACAGGTAGTGAAAATGTTGTCGGTTTTAATACTTCAGGAGGCGATTATTCGGTTGTTATCTTACATGGTGTTAAAGAGGGTGATCCGAAAGAAACCAGCTCAATAGAGGTTCAGTCTATTTCAAGTATGTTGGGAGACAGCCTTGGCGCAGGTGATTACCGGAACTATCAGGATGTGATGGTGCGGAAAGCTCAAATAGAGCGAATTTAAAAAAAGGGGCTTTGAGGCCCCTTTTTTTATGATTAACTTAACAGATTATTCTGTTCTATGTTATCTCCGTATATTTTGAGCACTGGTTATCTTTCCCGTTTTAGTAATTAATGTATCTTTGCGTAACTGAAATATAGCTATATTTACAAAATGGAATATTGAATACATCAAGCGTTAGAGTCTGATACCTATAACGTCTCATAAGTGGAATGTAAGGCAAACGGAAATATGGTTCTGATCACAGCAGCATCTTTACTATTATTGAATCTGGTGCATCAATTTAAAGAAATTGAACCGCAGCCGCCTGGAACTGTTCATTACGATCTAGCGATGAATAGTGGCGATATATTTATTTCTGAAACAGTCGTTGTTGAGCCTTTATCAAAAGTAAAATATCGAAACATTGTTAGGCAGGCTTTTGACTACAGTTGTGGGTCTGCTGCTTTAACAACCGTTTTGCAACATTATTTAGGGCGTAACTTCCAAGAACGTCAGGTGATGGAAGGTCTACTGCATTATGGGGAAAGTGACCGTATCGTCGATCGACGCGGGTTCTCAATGCTTGATATGAAGCGACTAGTCACGGCTTTGGGTTTTCCAGCAGGTGGTTTTAAGGCTGAACTGAAGGATTTGATTGAACTGGATCATCCAGCGATTGTACCGATTCATTATTCAGGTTTTAAGCATTTTGTTGTTGTGAAAACAGTTAAAGATGGTCGAGTTTTTATTGCAGATCCTTCAAAAGGGAATATTACATTTACCTTGGAGCGATTTAAAGAAAAGTGGGATCAGAATGTATTATTTGTCATCTTTCCTGGTGATACCAAACCCATTGATGGTTTGGAGTTAAGAGAGGAAGATTTGCGTTTTATTGATGACCAAACTTTATCTTTGCAGGCTTTCAGGGTTTTGCCTGATTATCAAGAGATGCTTCAATATCGTATTCAAAACGAACTAGAGCGTCTAAAAGATAACCCCCCAGGGGACCCTGCATCAGTAACAAATACGACTAAATTGTTACACTTTAGGCGAAATTAGATAACTAATACGAGCAGTAAAATAAATAATAAATACGACTATATAGTTGATTCACTCATGGAAATGAAAAGGGATATGCAATGAATTTTTGGGTAGTAAGAGTGTTGGTGATAGCGTCCTCAATGCTTCTCATCTCAAATGCCTATTCGGAAGAAGAAAAATCGAAGGTAGATAAGGCGAGAGATGCACTAGCAAAACAGTCTGACGATGAGGATTCAACGCGCCAGTTGGAAGAGGTTTTCCAGGCTGCTGAGAAAAACTACTCATTACTGCGTTCGGGTGGGAAGTCACTGAGTTACTCGCTCGACTACTCTTATACCTCTGATTCTAGGATTTCGTTAGAGGTCGTGAACAGTACTGTTCGAAATGCAAACGTTAACCCTTCCGCATCACATTCTTTTACTAACTCATTTAGCTTTGATTATGGTTTGTTAAATAACTTAACATTAAATGTTCGAGTGCCTTTATCATCTCGTTACGATACTCAACGATCATTATCTGTAACAGATTTTGGTGATATCAGTCTTGGTTTGCGGTGGCAGCCTTTTGCTTACGTACCTGGTAAAGCGACGGTAACAGTAAACTCTACTTTTAGTTCTAAAACGGGAGTTAGTCCTTATGAGATAGACTCTCAGAGGCAGCTTTCAACGGGAAGTGGAACGTATTCTTTTTCTGCAGGTTTAAGTGTGTCTAAAGTACTTGATCCGGTGGTGCTCTTTAGCTCTGTGAGTTCAAGTTATGTATTAGAGGAAAACGGTCTAAATCAAGTGCGTGGTGGAGCAGTACTTAAAACAGTTCAGCAAGGCCAGAGCTTTTCTTTTTCAGGCGGGTTTTCTTATTCTTTGTCATATGATACATCGCTAAGTATTTCAACCCAGATTGGTTATAGTACAGAAACTAAACTGTTCTTTTCGAATGGAACTAATGCCTCTTCACCTGATTCAGTCAATGGATCGATGAACTTCTCTCTTGGTATTCGTGTTGACCCTAAAACAATAATGAATACTAGCTTTGGTTTTGGTTTAACTGAGGATGCCTCTGATTTATCGCTTGGTTTGTCTTATCCCATCAATATTGGCGCATTTAATTGGTAATGTTGAATTATTTTTAAGCTATTTATTGGTAATGATTGAACTACGGTAAAGGATTCTATTTGTGAAGTTGCTTCCTAGGAAGATAAAAAAAGCCATAGTGCTAGTGCTTATTTCGGTGTTTGTTTTTCCGCCGCAAGTAATCGCACAGTTAGCGAATGGTATAACGATCGATTCGAAAGCATTATCGCTAGGTAATGCGGTTGTTGCTGATCGTAACCCTACTACGAGTGCTGTTTATCAGAATCCAGCGCTTCTGACAGAGCTTGAGGGGCGACAGTTTGAGGTAGATAATTTAATTATTGGTCTTGATTTAGATGCTACCTTTATGGCTCCTCGTGATGAAAATGGCGATTTCGATTACACACTTTTCGGTCTAAACGGAACGGGGTTCAACACTTACGATACAACAGTGGAGAGGGATCCTGTTGTTGGTGCAGATGGCTTGGGTGAAAGTCATACTAATAAGGCAACGGTATATCTACCGGGCTTTGGTTTACAGCAAGCCCCTTGGAACGGTCCAGCACTATTGCCGCCTCAAATAGGTTTTTCGATTAAACCACCGGGTTCAAAATTTACCTTTGCCAATAAAAACTATATGGCTTTTGCGGGTAACTTTTTTAAGGAAGCAGAAGACCCCGGAAGATACTTAGGAAAAGAAGCTGCAATTCAGCGATACACCTATTTTTCTCCAGCTGTGGGTTATGCGATTAGTGATGAGTGGTCTGTTGGTTTCGGTGTTCAACTTTCTCACCAAGGTTTTTATATTGCGCAGCATAACAGAGCGCCCAACTTATTAATCGCGGTTACAGAGATACTGCAAGATGCTTTTGCATGTGAATTTGACAAGCCTATTGGTAAACGTCGTGATCCACTGCAGCCATTCTTATCATTATGTCAGGGTAATATTGGGCCTTGGGATGATATTGGTCGTATTGACATGGATATGCAAGAAACAATAGCACCAACTTATAATATGGGGGTGTTGTGGAAGCCTAATGACTGGTTTTCATGGGGGGCTTCTTATTTAAGTGAGTCTGAAATGAAGCTCAAAGGGCAATTCTTAATGGATTATACCGATGAGTGGACTGCTTTTTGGCAGGGCTTTAACGCTTCAATTATTGGGGCGATTACTGCTGCGATTTTAGGTTTGCCGCGTGGTGTACCGCGTGAATCTGGTAATATGAGCATGGAATTCACGATGCCTCAAAAATTCTCCACAGGTGTAAGTGTTCGCTTGTCTCCAGATTATACGCTCAATATGGATGCAACATGGACTGATTGGAGTGAGTGGGATGAATTTACCTTTCATTTTGATCGCTCTCTTGAAATGTTGACGACTGCTCGCTTACTTTCAAGCTTTGTAACGCCAACCTCCTTAACACTACCAGTTGGCTTGGAAGATACATGGCATTATGGTATTGGTCTTACTCGGCATGTAAACTCTCGACTAGATGTGCGTTTTGGACTTGAACTCCGAACATCGCCGGTTGGTAAAGATGTGTTTGGACCAGTTCCGCTTGGTGATATGAAAATGTATGGTACTGGGTTTAGTTATAAGTGGGACAAACAGACAACTGTTGGTGCGACAGTGTTTTATATGCAATCTACTGATTTTATACCGTCAAATACCAGTTGTAATTTAAACTGTACAAATCTAACTAACGTTATTTATAACCCTTATGCAGGTTTGGACGTTAAATTTATTTCACGAATATTTGGACTGGGTGTATCATTTAAGCGCTCATTCTAGAGGATTGACGCAATGAAAATGATAAAACTGCTTCGCTTTTTGGTCTTGACTGTTTTGTTTGCAACAAATGCTTATGCCGAGCGTTATAGTGTTACGGATGATAGCTTCGGTGGCGTATCTGCTGAACCCGTAACGCAAGCATTAGGGGGAGAGCCAGGCTCCAAGAAAGAAAGTAGTTCTAGTATAGGTTCCAGTGAGGATTCATTGTCTAATTCTCCTCCTCAAGCTTCAAAAGTTTCTCCATCTGATTCAAAAACGTCGACGGTAGGTAAGGAACTTGTGGTTGGGGAGGCGGAATCAAAGCCTAATGCCGCACCTAAGCTGACACCTGAATCAGAATCTAATGCCTCAGCTGATACCGTTGAGGGTGCTCCCAAGAGAAAACTAAGTGTTTTCGAAAAAGCTTATTTTGAATCTGAAAGAAAAGCCAAGGCCGAAGTTCTTAAAAATTTAGCGGGAAACAAAAGTGGCGACGGTGGTTCAGGTGTATATGACGCGACCCAAGTTGATCCTGTTAAATTTGTTGATGGTGATGAGCTAGAACGAACAGGAGCGAGAGAAGACGTCGAAAAAGCACCTTATTTTATTACTGTTGATGTGGATGGAAATTTGCAGAACACATTTTATGACCCTGTTTTGGTTTCTGAGGCGTTAGATAAAAAACGGAATACAAAAATCAAATACACTCAGGCTAGAGTTTATGAAGAATTTAGTCAGGAGGAGGGTGGAGAGCTAAACTTACCAGAAGGGGCAGACCCTGTAGCTATTGGGATTTTGAGCTCTGGTGAAAAAGAATTTGATTTATATTTTAATGCATTTTCAAAACTATGCTGCGATCAATTGCCTAATATCGTTACCCCTACGATTAAAATAGGGCGTCCCCAAGCTTTTCAATTAACAGATGATGATTTGTACTATCGTTTTAGTGATGGAGATAGTCGATTTATTCTCGTTAGTTTGCCTTCAGACACAAATGATAACTACCCTTTGCGAATACGAACCTTTATACGTACTTTTAATAAGTTAAGTATTCAGAATGGTGTGTTTTTTCCACAAATTATTACCCTAGGTGCTGATAAAAAGCCTGTCCGTATTCTGACTGGGCCGCTGTTGAAATATCAGGCAGAAACTTGGTCGACACATGGTTACCTAGAGGGCGTGTTCCAAATTGACCGCTCTGAAGAAAAAGACGAACGCTATGTGCTCATTAACACTACCACTGATGTACTTCGACAATCCTCAATTATTGATACCAAAGAGCCTATTGAAATCGCTCACATGTCTATTGGCTCCTTTGAAATAGAAGCAATTTTAGAAGAATAATATAAAGCTTTTATTCCTAGTTATAAGTAAGTTCTATGCTGCTTTGCAGCAATTATTTTATAAACTCCCTTCGTACTTTTGTATATTGCTATTTAATTAGATAGTTTGTTTTCTGTCTTATGTGATATATCGTTTGCAATACTGACCCTTGGTCACATATTATTTCTTTCGTGGTAAATAAAAATTATAAGATAAGTATCTAAGAGGTCTAGGATGAAAATAACAGTAAACGGTGTCGATCGTATTGTTGAGTTTGAACCAGATACGCCCCTATTATGGGTGATAAGAGATGAGCTCAAGCTTAAAGGTACAAAATTTGGTTGTGGTAAAGGCTTGTGTGGCGCTTGTACTGTCCATTTTAATGGTGCACCAATTCGCTCATGCATAACGCCTGTTAGTGTTGTCGCTGGCCAAAGTATCACGACTATTGAAGGTATAGGGTCAAAAGATAAACCGCATCAACTTCAAGAGAGCTGGTTAGAGTTTAATGTTCCTCAGTGTGGATACTGTCAATCTGGGCAGTTAATGTCTGCGAGTGCATTACTGGCAACTAATGCGAGTCCTACGGATGCTGATATTGATAATGCCATGTCTGGAAATGCTTGCCGTTGTGGTACTTACCCTAGAATAAAAGCCGCAATACATCATGCTGCTGATAATCTGAAGCAACAATAAATCGAGGGAGTGTCAGAATGCCGAACAATGTATTTAAGGCCACGCGCCGTCAATTTATTAAAGCATCAGTCACTGCGACAGGTGGTTTATCTCTCGCTGTTAACTTACCCGGTTGTGCAACATTTAGTGGTCAAGGTTTGTCGCAAGATGAGAGCTGGATCGCTAATGCCTGGCTCGAGATATCAAAATCATCTGAAGTTGTATTCACCCTTGACCGAATTGAAATGGGGCAAGGGACTACAACTGGTTTAACAACGCTTTTAGCGGAAGAACTCGAGGTGGAACCGGCTGCTATCTTAGTCAAATACGCGCCTGTTGATAGTGTTTATCGTAATCCAGATTATGGCCTTCAAATGACAGGAGGCAGTAATAGTATTTCATCAAGTTGGGGGCAAATTAGAGAGGCTGGTGCGACTGCGCGCGAGATGCTCGTTGCCGCGGCGGCAGAAGTGTATGGTGTGTCAACAGCGCAATGCATTGCCGAAAATGGACAAGTACGCCTTCAAGGCAAGAAGAAGTCGCTAAGCTATGGCGAATTGGCCGTATTGGCTGCATCGCAGTCAGTACCATCCAAGCCAAAACTTAAAAAGGCGTCTGAATTTCGATATATCGGCAAGCAAAATGCGCGCTTAGACATCTCAGGAAAAGTAAATGGCCGCACCGCCTATGGCATTGATACTGAAGTTGACGGTATGGCATATGCGGTGGTTAGTCGTTGTCCCGTATTGGGTGGAAAGGTTAAAAGCTTTAACGCGGATCAAGCACTTAAATCAAAAGGTGTGGTGGCAGTATATGAAATATATAACGGTATTGCTGTGGTTGCTGAACAATATTGGCAGGCCAGAAAAGCACAAAATTTACTTGAAATAGTATGGGATGAAGGGCCCTTAGCGACGCTTTCATCTGATCAAATGTTTAGTACTTTCAAAAAAGCGGCTATGGAAGATGAGGGTGCTTATGCTAGGGAAGAGGGTGATTTTGAAGAAGCCTTAGATCAGGCCGCTCGGACGATTGAAGTTGAATATCAAACACCATTTCTAGCGCACGCGACCTTAGAACCCATGAATTGTGTTGTTGAAGTGAATGATGAATATGCGCGGGTTTGGGCGCCAACACAAGCGCCTGATCTTGCAAGAATCGCTGTGGCACGCGTGACAGATCTTTCACCGGATGACGTTGATGTAACGGTGACAGCTATTGGTGGTGGGTTTGGTCGACGCCTTACGCAAGATTTTATCGAAGAAGGTGCAGCAGTGGCTTATCAGGCTAAACGCCCGATTAAGTTAATGTGGTCTCGTGAAGAAGATACGCAGCATGACTGGTACCGTCCGGCTACGTATCACAAATTAAAGGCAGCGTTGAGCGAATCGGGTGTGGTGACAGGTTGGGATCATCAGATTGTCGCACCGAATTTACTTGATTGGTATATCCGCGATGCCGCGCCTGCTCAGTATCCTTGGGCGCCTAAATTTATGTATGGTGTGCTAGGTTCGGCCGGTTTGGCGATGCAAGGTATTGCGGTGCCTAATGATGAAACAGCCATCGAAGGGGCTGTTAGCATCCCCTATAGTATTGCTAATTTACAGGTGCGTCATACACATGCCGATATTGGTGTACCCGTGTCATTTTGGCGTTCAGTCGGGCATTCTCAAAATGCTTTTTATGTAGAAAGCTTTATTGATGAGTTGGCACATGAAACAGGAACTGACCCTTATCAATTCAGGCGTACATTATTACAAAACCATCCTCGTCATCAAAAGGTGTTGGACTTGGTTGCAGAGCATGCCGATTGGAATACTACTTTGCCAGAAGGGCGGCACCGAGGAATTGCAGTACATGAAAGTTTTAGAAGTTACGTTGCCCAAGTGGTGGAGCTTTCGATTGATAATGGTGCCATCAAAATACATCGGGTAGTTTGCGTTGTAGACTGCGGTATCGTTGTAAATCCTGATATCGTGAAGGCTCAGATGGAAGGTGGAATTATATTTGCTCTTACTGCCGCACTCTACGGTGAAATTAGCCTAAAAAATGGACGTGTTGAGCAATCTAATTTTGATGACTATGCATTGCTTCGTATGCATGAAACACCAAAGATTGAAGTGCACTTTGTTGATAGCAATGAAAGCCCTACTGGTGTCGGTGAACCTGGTGTTCCGCCTTTAGCTCCAGCGCTAGGTAATGCTTTGTTTGCTGCGACGGGTAAGCGATTAAGGTCGCTTCCGTTGAGGTTGTCTTAGTTACTGCTATGGTTGCCGGAATGTCTGTAAGCGAAACATTTGCCGTGAGTACAGAGCATCGAGTTATGGATGTTGTTGCTCAATGGCTTAATCAAGCTAAAACTGTTTGGTTATGTACTATTGTGAAAACTTGGGGGTCATCCCCAAGGCCTGCCGGTTCAATGCTGGCTTATCAAGAAGACTGTGGCGTAGTAGGTTCGTTATCGGGTGGCTGTATAGAAGAAGCATTGATACGTCAGTTTTCTGCTGCTTCAGGTGATTTAAATGGCTTAGACAGCCCTTTGCTGTATGACTATGCTATTTCAATCGACGATCAAGCAAAGTATATGCTGCCTTGTGGTGGGCAGTTAACAATACTCATTGAGCGGTTAAGCGCGACGCCACACACTATTAAGCATTTCAATGAAATACAGAGTGCATTAAATCTGCGACAGCGTATCCGTAGGGAAGTTTCTCTGGTCGATGGGAAAATGAGCGTTTTCTCATCTATTGAAGCGCTGGTTGGACCAGATGTGGTGCAGTCAGCTGAATCAGTTGCGATATTGTTTGGGCCTGTTTTTAAAATGTTATTGCTCGGTGCAGGAGAAGTCTCTTACAGCGTAGCTAACATAGCAATGAGTGTTGGCTTCTCGGTAACTGTCTGCGACCCACGAGAAGCCTTTTTGCAAGGTTATCAGCAAGCAGGTGTCGAAGTGATCAAGTGTTTGCCTGATGATTTAGTCAGAGCACGTTTTTCTGATGCCTACAGTGCGATCTTGGCGCTAGCGCATGACCCTAGAGTTGATGATATGGCCTTGATGGAAGCATTAAAAACCAAGGCTTTTTATATTGGTGCGATGGGTTCGGCACGTACGAGTGACGACCGACGAAAACGCCTAGCTCAGTTAGATTGCTCTGAGTCTGAAATAAGTCAATTACATAGTCCAATCGGCATTGATATTGGTAGTAAAAGGCCGACCGAAATAGCGGTTTCGATTATGGCGCAAGTGCTCGCCGAACGGCATCTGTTCTTGGGTCGGTTAGTGAGTGTCCATCCTGAAGCTAATCATTTGAGCCATAGCTGAGTTTGTAGGTCGGAATTTATTCCGCAAATCAGTATGTTGGTAAACTTCAATGTCGGGTTAAAACCCGACCTACATCGTTTCAGGGTCGGAGCTAGTCAAAATTGCCAATCTAGGTGAGCCTAACTTAACAAATAGCGTGATTAGTTTGTGCTAATAATATCTTTGGCTTCGTCGATATCATGCAGCACCATCGCATCTTTCACATCTACGATGTGTAGTGCTGCTGGGTGTGTTTGTATGATCGCTTTAGCGCCAAAATCGCCTTCTAAATTTCTTAACTCACTAAAATACTTGCGTCCAAATAACACCGGGTGTCCGCTCTGTGCTAAATAACTGGGCCGCACAATACCGGTTGCTGAAGTGTGAGCGGCTAACTCTGAAAAGGTAGCAGGCCTTATATAAGGCATGTCGCCTAAACAAATACCTAGCCATTCAATGTTATTTAAATCTAACTTTCTTGTCGCTTCTGCGATAACACTTGATAAACCTTTATGTGCATTAGTGACTTTAATGGTTTTCACGTTCAGCGTGTTTAGGTGGGTAGAAATGGCTGTGTCATCTTCCCGTATTACCACGATAAATTCAGAGCCTGAAGCCTGCAGGGCTTTGATAGAGCTGCTGATAATTGTATCGCCAGAGGGTAGGGGGTGTAATTGTTTAGCGCTGCCAAAGCGGCGCGAAAAACCAGCAGCGAGTAATAGATAAAGTCCAGGAGGTTTTTTCATAACGTAATTATACGTTTCAGTTTGCTCGTCGCCAAGTTTTTTTGAGATTATGAGCTTGGAACTTTAATGCTGAAATAAAATTAGAAATGTCGTTTATAGAAAGCAGCTGAAAAAACTTTGTTGTAAAAGAATAGGTTGGACGTTACGAGGAAGTAAGTTTGCTGAAAATACTAATTATTTTGAAAAATAGAATTTCTTTGTTTGAGTAATGGTACCAGTAGGCGGACTCGAACCGCCACACCCGAAGGCGGGGGATTTTGAATCCCCTATGTCTACCAATTCCATCATACTGGCATTACTCAAATTTCTTAACATACATATGGGTTTGTATGCGCTAAACCATGTTGTGTTGAGCTAGTTTAGAAGCAGGCATTATACGGAAATCTTAACTAGGGTCAACAGTCGCTGGTATCTAATACTGGCTTAAATGGTGAGTATTAGTATTTTATTTCGTCCAATAAAAAACCCAGCAAAAGCTGGGTTTTTTAAATCCATAAAACTTTATGGGGTAGTTTGAATTACTGCTGTATTAGTAACTTGTACTGCAGTTCCGCCAGATACGACTATTGATACACCTTGTCCAATCATTTCAGCAAATGCTGCGGCTTCTTCAGCTGTTCCAGAGGAAGGGAATGCAGGAGTGGTGTGTAAGCCCTCGGTAAAGCGAACAATGTTTTGACCTAATGCTGCTGAACCAATCAAGCTTGTTGCTGATGATTCTACTGCTAGAGGCTCAGTACCTGATGAGAAAGAAATTGATCCATCACCTAATACTTCTGATTCCTCGTCCAAAGAGTTGGGGATATATGTATCGCCATTCACTTGAGTGAAGAGCACTGGCGTAGTTCCTGTGAAGTCCTGAACAAAGTTTGCAGGGTCAGTAGAGTCTAATGTTGCTTGGAGTATGTTTACATATGCTTGGAAGCTAGATGTATCTTGTGTAAGACCAAGATTTGCAAGTCCGCCTAGTATTGCAGGAGAAAATACAGGAGAGTTTTCAAGCAATCTTGAAACACCAGAGCCAGGTGTCAACATGTTTGCTGCAACGATGTTATCGGTAGTTGTACTTGAGTTATTGGCAACAGCAACAAATGGTATACCGTTAACGGTGCCTAGAGAGTGACCGAAGAAGTAAACGTCATTTGCATCTAAATCAGCTACGTCGTCACCAGTAATATCAATCGTACCTACAGACTTACGTAGTGTGAGAAGATCTAAAACTTGCTCTCTAAGGTTGTCACGAGAGGTAAGGAAGCTTGTTAAGTTGATAAACATTGAGCCCGTTCCATTTGCCGCCTTATCACCTGAGTAGTTCATTTCAACTGGTGGAACGCCTGCACCGGCACTGGTGAAGCCGAAGTGACGTTCTGTATCAGCGCCTAATGCCAAGCCAGGAAGGGTTGATCCGCCGTTAGCGACTGTTTTTTCAAGTAGCTGTCCGCTTGCAACAGCTATAGAAGGCTCAACACCTAAAACTGCGTCAAATCCTAGTCCATCGCAGTTACCTGCTAGGGTGTCTGCTATGGCTTGAGAAATACCGTCTGTAGCTATATCAATAAATGGGCAAGGTGTATCTATCTGTACAACAATACCTGCAGCAAACTGTCCAGCGACTACTGCATCAATGGTTGCTTGCTCTGTTGCATCAATACCGTCAGTTGGGTCTATGGTTCCTGAAACTGTCAGCAGTGTTGCTGCTAAAGTGGCTTGATCTGTTGCTGAAAACCCACCTATACCGTGAAGTGGTTGGTCAATAGCAATCACTGCAACGTCTGTTCCAGCACCTTTTGCTCCAGCTACAAGCGATGCACCAAATGCAATGGCTGAAGATCTGTCCGTTTGAATGCCGTGTTGGAATATAGCTGTTTTCATAATCCCAGCAGGAGTGGTTGGGTACATGCCTAAAATAGGAATAGTTACATCATCTGTTTTCACGGGGAATGGAAAAATGTAATTAACAACACTTGATTTTGCATCAATAGTGAAGTCATCAAACGTTGGTGGTGTCACACTAAAGTCTGCTTCAGGATCAGTTGTTCTACCCTGAGGTAATTCTAAGCCAATACTATAGAATGCAGCGTTAATTCTAGTGGCTAGCTCCTCATCTGCAGTCCAGCTATTTGTGATGAGCGGTATGCCGTTCGTACCTGAATCAGAAGGTACGCCTAAATAGTAAGGAATGGTAAGTGTGCCTTGGGCAACAGAAACTGTGCCAGGAGGTACGCTTGCCCCTTGCATTAAGCTAGCAGCAAGAGAAGACACCTGATAAATATCTTGTGTTTTTGTGTCATCAAAGTCGACAGTTACGCCAGCAGGTGTCGGTAATAATTCACCAAACCCGCCAAATGCTGCTGGTGCTGCTAAGACTTTGCCGATACATGTAATATAGGCTGGGCCTGCGGTCACGCCTGCGCAATCGATACTAGGGTGTGGGAATGCAGCTTCCAGTGGAGCAAGTGCGTCGGCAATTGTTGTGTCTGTTGGGTCAGCTGGGTTCGCCGGAAAGGCTGCTAATGATCCGCCTACAGAGAGACTAACATCTGTGTAATCAACATCGCCATCCATGTCTACATCAAGTTGGCCTGTTACAACTGCCGTAGCCGTTTTTACTCCAACAAATGTTGTAATTTGATCGTCAAACCACTTAGCTGGATCAGCGATATAGTTAACTACCTTTTCATCATCTGAAGTTGTGAAGCTATATGATAATGCAATGTTGTCGGCAGTTAGAGCGGGTAAGCCGACGGCAGGGTGTGTTCGCACTGCGTTGGTTGCAAGATCAAAATATTTAACCGCAGTGGCTTCCCATAGGCCGTTTGTTAAAGCTCTAACGGGTATAAGGCTGTCAGAGAGTAAGGCGTCACTGCCAGTGATATGCTTGTATGAAGGTGAAGCCTGTATCGGTGTTACTGTTGAGTCTTTAACTTCGTTAGTGATAACGACAACGTATCGGGTGTTTGGCTTAAGTGGCTTTATTGGATTAATTCGAATGTATGATGTGCCATCAAGTGTGATTTCTGTCGCAAGGTAATCAACTCCTGTAGGAGGGATCACGGTTGGAGGCTCTTGGGCGGATAATCCTTGTAGCGGGCTACCACTTGCATAGTCTAATTCTAATAAAAATACATTCTGAAGCGGGTTAGGATTAGGTCCTAAACCTAAATCTGCTATCGCTGCGCTATTAAGTGATGAGCTATCGATAAAGGCGCTCATAGCAATGTCAATTGGAGCAGTTGTTGATGCGCCAGAAAGAGAGTTAAGAGCTGTCGTGACTGGTGGTGAAGTGTCTGGTACTGAAAATGTTCCGTCACTGGCTATTGAGTCAAAAATCAAATCGTTGGGTATGGGTAGTTCTGATAAGGCAGGGTTCCATATCGGATAAGTTCCTGATGCAGCTACTAATCCATCTTTCTCTTCTTGTGTCAGTCCGTTGGGGTTTGATCCCTCGTTTTCATTGTTATCTTTGTCGTTTTCCAAGCAACCTGTCAGCGTAAGAGTTGAGGCTATAGCTAGGCTTAATAGGGTTTTTTTGTACATGAAACGGACCTTTTCTTAATGATTGTCTTATATCGAGTGCTGGGCTTTTATTTAAAAGCCTCTGGCAACTCTATATTTACTTCGTGGCGCAGATGCATAGTTGCAGCTGTGCCAAATTTTTTTAACTTAGATTAAACGTAGACATGAAACCGTATTTTGTCGAATTTATTTGCTTATTCTATGAATTATTAGAGGTTTTTTTGAAACATCCTGTAAGTGCTTTGTCGGCACCTAGCTACACTATCAATTAAAGAAGGCGTATAATCAGAGCGACAAAAGTTACATGTTGAATACCGTTTGTGTTCAGCAGAATATTCTAAAAAATTTCAGAGAGAGACTATGACCACCATTCGTCAAGATGATTTGATCGACAGCGTTGCTGATGCTTTGCAGTTTATTTCTTATTACCATCCTAAAGATTTTATCGATGCAGTGCATGAAGCTTATTTAAAAGAAGAGTCGCAGGCAGCGAAAGATGCAATGGCTCAAATTTTAATTAACTCTAGAATGTGCGCCGAGGGTAAGCGACCGATTTGTCAGGATACGGGTATTGTGACCGTTTTTGTAAAGGTGGGGATGGATATTCAGTGGGATGCTAAGTTAAGTGTTACCGATATGATTAATGAAGGTGTGCGTCGTGCTTACACGCATCCTGATAACGTATTGCGTGCATCTATTCTTGATGACCCTGCTGGTGCACGTAAAAACACCAAAGACAATACGCCTGCTGTGATTCATTACGAAGTTGTACCAGGTAATAAAGTTGAGGTTGATGTTGCTGCTAAAGGTGGCGGTTCTGAAAATAAATCAAAAATGGCGATGTTGAATCCAAGTGACAGTATTGTTGATTGGGTGATAAAAACTGTACCTACTATGGGGGCTGGTTGGTGTCCGCCAGGCATGTTGGGTATAGGTATTGGCGGAACGGCTGAAAAAGCAGCAGTGATGGCAAAAGAAGTATTGATGGACCCTATTGATATACATGAGCTTCGTAAACGAGGGCCGAAAAATCGTGCTGAAGAGTTGCGTATTGAAATCATGGATAAAGTGAATGATCTAGGGATTGGTGCGCAGGGGCTGGGTGGTTTGACAACGGTAATGGATGTCAAAATAAAAGATTACCCAACACATGCTGCTTCTTTACCTGTCGTGATGATTCCAAACTGCGCGGCTACGCGTCATACTCATTTTGTGCTAGATGGTTCTGGTCCTTCATTGCAGGCGGCGCCAAACTTGGCTGATTGGCCTGAAATTACTTGGGAAGCGGGTGAAAGTGCTAAGCGAATTGATCTGAATACGGTTACGAAAGAAGATATCGCCAAGCTTGAGCCGGGTGATACGGTTTTACTTTCAGGAAAAATGTTAACAGGTCGTGATGCGGCACATAAGAAAATGACTGAAATGCTGGCAGCAGGCGAAGAACTGCCTGTTGATTTAAAAGGACGTTTTATTTATTACGTTGGGCCAGTTGATCCGGTTCGTGATGAGGTGGTGGGTCCTGCGGGTCCGACAACGGCAACGCGTATGGATAAATTTACCCGTACTATGCTGAAAGAAACGGGTTTAATGGGCATGATTGGTAAATCTGAACGTGGCCAGGTGGCGATTGACGCGATTAAGGAGTTTGGTGCGATCTATCTTATGGCGGTCGGTGGTGCAGCTTATTTAGTGTCTAAAGCGATCAAACATGCCGAGGTGGTGGCCTTCCCTGAGTTGGGTATGGAGGCTATTTATGAATTTGATGTAGTCGATATGCCAGTATCGGTCGCGGTAGATAGTGCTGGAACCTCTGTGCATCAGATAGCGCCGATCAAGTGGCATAATAAAATCATGGCCGCAAAAGCTAAGTAATGTGTGCTAAAGCCTGAAAGTTGTTATTTTTCAGGCTATTGTTTTATAGGGTGTGCTCTGCGCACCTTTGAATAATAAGCTATAAATTAAAGTGCTCGGCATTTTATGCTGAAAGCAAAATACTGGTATTTAACTTAAAAATAAAAAGTAGTGATTAAAATGGAACGCACATATCGATTAGTTGTTTCTTGTCCTGATAGGACGGGAATTGTCGCAAAGGTGAGTAATTTTCTGGCCACTTATAATGGTTGGATTACTGAAGCTAATTATCATGCGGATCAGCAAAATGGCTGGTTTTTTATGCGTAATGAAATAAAGGCAAGCTCTTTACCTTTTGATTTAGATACTTTTAAAACTGTTTTTGAACCGATTGCTAAAGAATATTCAATGCAGTGGAGTATTAGTGATTCGGAAGTAAAAAAACGCGTCGTTTTAATGGTGTCAAAAGAATCTCATTGTTTGGCGGATATTTTACATCGTTGGCATAGTGATGAGTTTAATGCCGAAATTGTAGCTGTAATTTCAAACCATGAAGATTTGAAGCGAATGGTTGAGTGGCATGATATACCTTATCATCATGTGCCGGTTAGGGCGGGTGAGAAGGAGGCTGCGTTTGAAGAGATAACTGGCCTTGTAGATAGCTACCAAACAGATCTTGTGGTGCTTGCGCGTTACATGCAAATATTGCCCTCAAAATTGTGTGAGCAGTATTCAGGGCGAGTAATTAATATTCATCATAGCTTTTTGCCCTCTTTTGCGGGTGCAAAGCCTTATCATCAGGCGTTTGATCGCGGCGTTAAGCTAATTGGTGCGACGTGCCATTATGTAACGCAGGATTTAGATGAAGGCCCGATTATTGATCAAGATGTGATGCGAATAAGCCATAGTGACACGATTGAAGATATGGTTAGGCTGGGGAAAGATGCTGAGAAAAGCGTGCTCGCGCGAGGCTTAAGGCTTCATTTGGAAGATCGTGTGATTATACATGGCAATAAAACCGTTATTTTTGGTTAGTCTCTTTAGGGATGTTTATTCGCTATCCAGGATGCTTATATAAATGGTTTCGTAGGTTGTGGGTTCGCTGTGCTCACCTCAACCTACTTTTGTCCTGTAACGCTTTTTAAAGCTTAAGTGCTTAATACCCGCTGACGTTTGGATTTTATTAGTTAAAACAAATCTGGTTTTCACCCGAATCTCGCGCAGTGTAAAGTCGATTATCTGCATCTTTTAAAAGTTCAATTAATGATTTATTTTGGCTTGAGGTAATACCTGCTGAAATAGTGAAGCTAAAATTAAGTTCGTCAAAAATAACAATATGATCCTCAACGACAGTTCTAAACCCTTCTGTTAATTTTGCAGCTTGTTCAAGGGTTAATCCAACCATGAGCACGGCGATGTCAGAGTCGTTGATGCGAGCGTACTGGAAGCGCCCAAATGCTTTAGAGAGTAGTCCTGCTAAGCTTTTTAATGTGATGTCGGGGGCGTCCAATCCGTATCGATCTTGAATGCTGTGAAGTTGGTCGACAGAAATAAGCGCTAAGCTGACGTGGGTGTTATCTGTTTGCGCTTTCTCAAGTTCATGGCTGCCTTGTTCGAAAAAAGTGCGTTTGTTTGGGAGGCCGGTAACATAGTCGTGATAAGCCATGTGTTTCATGGTTTGTCCGTATTCAATGCCTTCAATGTTGTGCATGAGTCGACAGTGAAACTCTTCATGGCTAAAGGTTTTTCTTAAAAAGTCATTGGCACCATTTTTAATAAATTTAGCGGTGAGCTTGCCATCGCCTTCGCCTGATAAACCGATAATAACCAGATCATTTTTACTGACTTCTCGGCGGATATTTTTGACCAAATCAAAGCCGTTCATGCGAGGCATGTTGTAATCGGTGATGAGTAGTTTTATTTCGGGGTCTTTATTTATGATCTCTAACGCGGTATCGCCATCATCTGCTGTGATAACTTGATATAAGTGGGTTTTTAGTAAGCTTGATATGTAGTTTCTAGATACTTTGGAGTCATCGGCAACCAAAATTTTAATGTTTTGGTTTTTATGGAGTCGGTGTATGAGTTTCATTACGTATTCATAAGAAAATCGGCTCTCTTTTACGATGTAATCAACAATCTTTTTCTCAAGCATTTTCTCGCGTTTTTCTTCGTCATAGTTGCCGGTTAATACGATGGTTGGCATTTTTTGAGCGAGCGTGTAGTCAACGACTTCACCGTTGGGTGCGTCAGGTAAGTTTAAGTCAACGACCGCGGCGATATAGTTGTCGGCACCGTTGGCTTTGATAAGCGCTTTGGCTTCGGCGAAAGATGTGGCGGTATCGTATTGAAAACGTGTGCTTGAATCATTGATGTGTTTGATGATTTTAACAACGATTTGGCTGTCTTCGACCAGTAGGAATTTCTTCATATTTTTTCAGGCTAGTAATAGGTTTTTAGGTTTAATAGCATAAAAATTGAGCGCTTTTGCGGTAGCTATTGAGGTTATGATCTTTCGAGCAATGCGTTTATATAGTTATTAGCTTAGATGTTCTTTTATGATGTACCAGTTTTTGTGTCATTAAAGCGCAATATTGATCACTATTGGTATCTAAAGCATGCTAGAATCGCGAGCTTTATTTTATAATTTTCATATAAGACAACAAAAACAGGAACGCTATCCTTATGGGTGAGCAAGCGAAAGAAATAATTCCCGTTAGTATCGAAGAAGAACTAAAACAATCTTATCTTGATTACGCTATGAGCGTTATTATCGGGCGAGCATTGCCTGATGCACGTGATGGGCTGAAGCCTGTGCATAGACGAGTTCTTTTTGCGATGAGTGAGCTAGGTAATGACTGGAATAAAGGTTATAAAAAATCTGCTCGTGTCGTCGGTGATGTAATTGGTAAATACCACCCGCATGGAGATACAGCGGTTTATGACACCATCGTTCGAATGGCGCAGCCATTTTCGCTTCGTTACATGTTGATCGATGGTCAAGGAAACTTTGGTTCGGTCGATGGTGATAATGCAGCAGCAATGCGATATACCGAAATTAGAATGCAGAAATTATCGCACTCTTTATTGGCTGATTTAGACAAAGAAACAGTCGATTTTGTGCCTAACTATGATGGTACAGAGCATATTCCTGAGGTAATGCCTTCGCGGGTTCCGAACTTGTTGGTCAATGGGTCGTCAGGTATTGCTGTAGGTATGGCGACAAATATACCACCGCACAATTTGCGAGAAGTTATTTCGGGTTGCTTGGCGTTAATGGAAAATCCTGATATTTCTTTTGAAGAAATGTTACAGATTATACCTGGTCCCGACTTTCCAACGGCTGCTTTTATCAATGGCCGAGCAGGCATTATTCAAGCGTACCAAACTGGCCGTGGCAAAATTTATTTGCGTGCTCGATATGAAGTCGAAACCGAGAATAATGGTAAAGAGCGTATCGTTGTTACCGAAATTCCTTATCAGGTAAACAAAGCGCGCGTAATTGAAAAAATTGCTGAGCTGGTTAAAGACAAAAAAATTGAAGGTATTACTGGGCTTCGTGATGAGTCTAACAAAGAAGGTATGCGCATCGTTATCGAGCTACGTCGTGGTGAAATATCCGATGTGATTATGAATAACCTGTTTACTCAAACTCAGCTAGAAAATGTGTTTGGTATAAATATGGTTGCTATTGTTGATGGTGAACCAAAAACCATCAACCTTAAGCAAGCGCTTGAAATTTTTGTTAAACATCGGCGTGAAGTTGTTACACGTAGAACGGTTTATTTGCTTCGTAAAGCGCGTGAACGTGGTCATACTCTAGAAGGCTTAACCGTAGCATTAGCGAATATAGATCCTGTTATTGAGCTAATTAAAAAATCGCCAACTTCTGCTGAAGCGAAAGAGCGTTTGTTGGCGCAAGCTTGGAATCCGGGTGCTGTAACGGGAATGCTAGAAAAGGCCGGTGAAAATGCTTGTCGACCTGATGATCTTGAGCCGCAGTATGGTATGCGAGATGGTATGTATTACCTGTCGCCTATTCAGGCGCAAGAAATACTGAACATGCGTTTGCATCGTTTGACCGGCCTTGAAACAGAAAAACTTATTTCAGAATATCGTGAAATTCTAGAGCGTATTGCTGAACTATTAAGCATTTTGAGCGATCCAGTTAGGTTGATGGAAGTGATTCGTGAAGAGCTTGAAGAAGTTCGTGATGAGTTTAGTGATGATCGTCGATCAGAAATTATTGCGTCAAAACGTGATTTGAATGTTGCTGACTTAATTAATGAAGAAGACCTTGTTGTTACGATTTCCCATGGCGGTTATGCCAAGACGCAAGCAGTTGAAGATTATCAGGCTCAGCGTCGTGGTGGTCGAGGTAAATCAGCGGCATCAATCAAAGATGAAGACTATATAGAGAAATTGCTTGTCGCTAATTCACACGACACGATTTTATGTTTCTCTGATAAAGGTAAAGTTTATTGGTTGCGTGTTTTTGAAATTCCGCGAGCTAGCCGTGGTTCAAAAGGTCGACCAATGGTTAATATTTTGCCTTTAGATGAAGGTGAGCGTATTACTACCTTCTTGTCTGTGAACGAATATACCGAAGACCGTTTCATCTTTATGGCGACGTCTCAGGGGACCGTTAAGAAAACACCGTTAGAGAATTTCTCTAGACCTAGATCTTCAGGTTTGATTGCTTTGGCATTAGATGAGGGTGATTCATTAATTGGTGCTGCAATTACAGATGGTCAGCGTGACATCATGCTAATGAGTAATTCAGGTAAAATGATTCGCTTTAATGAAACAAATGTACGTGCGATGGGGCGAACGGCTCGTGGTGTGCGTGGCATTAAGATAGCTCCAGAATTCAAAGTAGTGTCTTTGATATTACCTGAAGACGATGGCTTGTTATTGGTAGCGAGTGAAAATGGCTACGGAAAACGAACTAAAATGTCTGAATTTTCAGTGATTGGACGTGGTGGTCAGGGTGTAATTGCAATGCAGTGTTCAGACCGAAACGGCTTATTGGTTTCTGCTGTGCAAGTGCAAGAAGGTGATGAAATGATGTTGATCACTGATAAAGGCACGCTTGTTCGTACGCGTACAGAAGAGGTTTCAATCTTGGGTAGAAATACTCAGGGTGTGCGTTTAATCAAGCTTTCTCAAGAAGATGAACACTTGGTTGGTTTGGAGCGAGTTGATGAACCTGAGCAAATTGAAGGTGAGTTGATTGATGGTGAGGCTGTTGATGGTGACGAGACTCTAGAGTCTGGCGCTGTGATCAATGATGCGTCTTCGGACAATGAAAGTGATCAAACCGCAGGTGATATTGACCCTGCGAGCTAAGTCTTAAGTAGCTCTAGTGACGTGTTGAGTGTTTCTTCTGAAATCTCAATGCGTGCTTTACATAGTGATTGAGTCTTAGATTTCAAAAAGTTAAGTATCAGGAATGAATATGACCGAAGAATCTAAAAAGCTTGCTGTCCTTCGTGATCAAATTGACGGTATTGATAGAGAAATCCAGAAACTTATCAATCAGCGAGCGGCATGCGCGTTAGAAGTAGCGACGGTTAAACAAGCTGCTTCATGTGGTGAAGAAGTTCAATATTATCGGCCTGAGCGCGAAGCGCAGGTTTTGCGGGCTGTAATGGAGCGAAACACTGGTCCGATGCCTGATGAAGAAATGGCAAAACTTTTTCGTGAAATAATGTCTTGTTGTTTAGCTTTGGAAAAGCCGATGAAAATAGCTTTTCTTGGCCCTGAAGGGACTTATACGCATGCAGCGGCTCTGAAGCATTTTGGTCATTTTGTATCAGTTCAGCCGATGGCTGCAATTGATGAGGTGTTTCGTGAGGTTGAGTCGGGACAAGCTAATTACGGTGTGGTACCTGTTGAAAATTCGACTGAAGGAATGGTTAACCATACCTTAGACAGTTTTATTAATTCATCGCTTAATATCTCGGGCGAAGTAAAGCTTCGAATTCACCATCACCTACTCTCAAATGAGAAGATTGCGTTGGTTGATGTGAAGCGAGTTTACTCTCATCAGCAATCTTTAGCGCAGTGCCGTAAATGGCTAGATGCTCATTGTCCTCAAATTGAACGAGTTGCTGTGAGTAGTAATTCAGAAGCGGCTCGTCTATCTATGGAGCACGAGGGTTCGGTTGCGATTGCTAGCGAAATGGCGGCTGAGTTTTATGGCTTACATAAATTAGCTGAAAATATTGAAGACGAGCCGGATAATACGACGCGATTTTTGATTATTGGCACAAAAGAAGTACCGCCTAGTGGTCAGGATAAAACATCCCTTCTAGTATCTGCCAAAAATAAGCCGGGTGCTTTATATCATGTGTTGGAGCCTTTTCATCGACATGGTGTGAGTTTGACGCGTCTGGAAACGCGTCCTTCTGCATCTGGAACGTGGGCTTATGTGTTTTTTATTGATTTTGAAGGTCATGTTGATGATGACAATATCAAAGATGTGATTGGTGAAATTTCACCTGAAGCGGTAGAAATAAAGCACTTGGGTTCTTATTCAGTGGGTGTGCTTTAGTGAGTGATTTAAGTGCATCAACTTGTGACTATATAGCGCTTGCGACCGAAGGGGTTAAGGGTCTTAACCCCTATCAGCCAGGTAAGCCAATTGAAGAGCTAGAGCGAGAGTTGGGTTTAACTAATATTGTAAAGTTAGCCAGTAACGAAAACCCTCTCGGTATCAGTCCGCTTGCGTCGGCGGCTATTCAAAAAGAGCTTGAGCTTGCTACGCTTTATCCTGACGGGACAGGCTTTGTTTTAAAGCAGGCCTTGGCAGAGTATCTTGCTGTCGAGGCAGGTACGATTACTTTGGGGAATGGTTCAAATGATGTGCTTGACCTCATCACGCGCGCTTATGCGAGTCCTGAATCGGAAGTGATTTATTCTCAATATGCTTTTGCTGTGTATGCGCTTTCTACCCAGTCTGTTAATGCGAAAGCTGTCGTTGTTCCTGCGAAAGAGTGGGGACATGATTTAGATGCAATGTTTGATGCGATCACAGACCAAACAAGTTTGATCTTTATCGCAAATCCAAATAATCCAACAGGTACTTATTTGGAGGCTTCTAAAGTTAAGGTATTCCTCGCGCGCGTACCTGACAATATTATTGTGGTATTGGATGAGGCTTATTGTGAATATATTGAAGAGTCTGACTATCCAGATGGCATTTCTTTAGTAAAAAAACATCCTAATTTAGTGATTACCAGAACCTTTTCTAAGGCTTGGGGTTTAGCTTCGTTGAGAGTTGGTTATGCTGTATCAAACCCAGATGTTGCAAATATTTTAAATCGTGTAAGGCAGCCTTTTAATGTGAATTCATTTGCACTTGCAGCGGCGTCAGCTGTTTTGTCGGATGATGCGTACCTTGAAAAGGGGAGGCAGGTCAATAAAGAAGGGCTTGTGCAGGTTGCTGAGGGTCTGGCTGCGTTAGGGCTTTCATATATTCCATCTGTGGGTAATTTTATTTGCTTTGATGTGGGCGGTGATGGCGGCAAGGTGTATCAGAATTTATTAAAAGAGGGTGTGATCGTGCGCCCTTTAGCAAACTATGGAATGCCGCATCATCTTCGTGTTTCAATTGGCTTAAAAGGTGAGAACCAAAGGTTTTTAGATGCTTTGGCGAGCGTGTTATGACGCAGCGGGAGCCACAAGTTCAAACTTTGGCTGTAATTGGTTTGGGTTTGATTGGTGGTTCACTAGCAAAAGCTGCAAAGCAAACAGGTTTTGCAGCACATACTATTGGTTATTCGCTTAATTTTTCAGAAGTAAAATTAGGTGTTGAGCTGGGTGTGGTAGATTCGGCTGCTTCGTCGGTTAAAGAAGCTGTAAAAAACGCAGATATTGTAGTTGTTGCTGTGCCAGTTAAAGCATTTGAAGCATCCTTAGCTGAAATAAAGCCGTATTTGAAATCTGGTGCGGTCTTAACTGATGTTGGGAGTGTGAAAGGTTGTTTCCTGGCGGCTGTTAAAAAAATATTTGGTTCGATGCCTGACTTTGTCGTGCCAGGGCATCCGATAGCAGGCTCTGAAAGAAGTGGTGTATTAGCTGCAGATGCTAATCTTTACCGGCACCATAAAGTGATTCTGACACCGATAGTGCAGACATCGAGTGCGGCGCTGACATTAGTGCGTGAAATGTGGGAGTCTTGTGGTGCGGCGGTGCTGGAAATGTCGGTAACTCACCATGATGAAGTGTTGGCAGCAACAAGTCATTTACCTCACTTACTTGCTTTTTCATTGGTTGATACTTTGGCTGGAGAAGAAGAAAATCAAGAAATATTTCGTTATGCTGCAGGAGGTTTTAGAGACTTTACGCGTATAGCGGCGAGTGACCCTGTGATGTGGCATGACATATTTTTAGCCAATCATGATGCGCTTTTGAATGTGTTAGATCATTTTACTCAAGACTTAGCTATGCTTCGAAAAGCAGTTGAGTCAAGAGATAGTCAAACTTTACTAGGTGTTTTTACGCGGGCAAAATCAGCTCGTGAGCACTTTACAAAAATTTTATCTGGACAGTCGTATACCAATACCATGAATACAAAAAATGTAATTTTTAAAATGAAAGCTGGCGGTGCTGTAAACGGTACTATTCGTGTTGCGGGTGATAAGTCTATGTCGCATCGATCGATTATGTTGGGTGCTTTAGCTGAAGGCTTGACCGAAGTTGAAGGATTTCTGGAGGGGGAGGATAGTCTGGCCACCTTACAGGCTTTTCGGGATATGGGGGTGGTGATCGAAGGCCCCGATGCTGGAAAAGTAAAAATACATGGTGTGGGTGTGAATGGCCTTAAAGCGCCTCCGGGGCCTATCTATTTGGGTAATTCCGGTACGGGAATGAGGCTTTTCTCTGGTTTATTGGCAGGTCAAGCATTTGATACCGAGTTAACAGGAGATGAGTCTTTATCAAAGCGCCCTATGGAGCGCGTTGCTGCGCCGTTAAGGTTAATGGGGGCGAGTATTGAGTCTAATGAAGGTGGTCGTCCGCCTTTAAAAATTAAAGGTGGGCAGCAGCTTAAAGGTATTGATTACGATATGCCGATGGCGAGCGCGCAAGTTAAGTCGTGTTTATTGCTAGCGGGTATGTATGCGGATGGCGAGACGCGGGTAACAGAGCCTGCGCCAACGAGAGATCACACCGAGCGAATGTTAAATGGCTTTGGTTATGATGTTGTAAGAGAGGGTGCGGTTGCTAAGCTTCAAGGCGGCGGATCATTAACTGCGGGTAAAATTGATGTTCCGGCAGATATTTCTTCTGCAGCTTTCTTTATGGTGGCGGCATCGATTACGCCAGGTGCAAATTTGCTGTTGCAACATGTTGGCTTAAACCCTACGCGTGTCGGTATTATTAATATATTGCGTCAAATGGGTGCGAATATTGTTATTGAGTCGGAAGGCGAGGTGGGTGGTGAGCCTGTTGGCGATATTCGTGTTAAGTACGCGCCTTTGAAGGGGATCCATATTCCTGAAGATCAAGTGCCTTTAGCGATTGATGAGTTTCCAGTGTTATTTATTGCGGCAGTGTGTGCTGAAGGCGAAACAATTTTAACGGGTGCTGAAGAATTGCGTGTTAAAGAGAGTGATCGTATACAGGTAATGGCTGATGGTCTTGCTCAGCTTGGTGTGCGTACAGAAGTGCGTCCAGATGGTATTGTCATTAAACAAAGTAAAATACAAGGAGGGGTTGTGCATAGTCATGGTGATCACCGTATCGCAATGTCTTTTGCTGTCGCTTCGCTGATTGCAGAGGGTGATATTACCATTCAGGACTGTGCAAACGTTGCAACATCGTTTCCTAATTTTGTCACGCTTGCTCAGCAAGTTGGTATGAATATCGAATTGGATGCTTAATTAATGACTAATGCTGAATCTCAAGTGTTTCCGGTGCTTACTATTGATGGTCCTAGCGGGGCAGGTAAGGGTAGTATTGCGCAGTTAGTGGCTAAAAAACTTGGTTGGAGCTTGCTTGATAGTGGTGCGTTGTATCGGTTGACGGCATTGTCGGCAATAAAACAAGGTGTCTCTTTTGAGGATGAGCAGGCGCTGGCTGTCGTGGCGCAAGGTTTAAATGTGGAGTTTTTGCCTTCTGAGTTTGGTCAGCCTGTAAAGGTATTGCTTGATGGTGTTGATGTGACGAGTGAGATTCGTACCGAGACGGCAGGAAATAACGCGTCAAAAATTGCACCGTTAGCTGGCGTAAGGGCAGCGCTGCTTCAGCGGCAGCGTGACTTTTCGACCTCGAAAGGTTTGGTTGCTGATGGTCGAGATATGGGGACTGTGGTGTTTCCAGTGGCTGACTATAAAGTATTTATGACCGCGAGCGCCGAAGAGCGAGCAGAGCGTCGATATAATCAGTTAAAAAATAAAAACGGGCAATTGAAAAGTGAAGATAAAGATGTTAGTATCGCGGCCCTTAAAAAGGAGATAGAAGAGCGAGATGCCCGAGACATGGGGCGTAAAAATGCACCGCTTAAGGCTGCCGATGATGCAAAAGTCATTGATACTACTCGTTTTTCTATTGAAGAAGTCCTTGAGCAAGTTATGGGTTTAATTCGTTAATACGAGCTGAAAACTTAATAACTTGTATAAAAAGGCAACTAATTTTATGTCAATTTCTGATTAAACGTTGGCCAGCAACGCAGAATATGACGAATGTAAATAAACCGTATTCGCTGGTGATACGGAGACTATTAATCACACAGGAAATGTAATGAGCGAGAGCTTTGCAGACTTATTTGAAGAAAGCCTACAACAGATAGATATGACCCCAGGGTCAATTATATCGGGTACCGTTGTAGATATTGACAGTGACTGGGTTACTGTTAACGCTGGGCTAAAATCTGAGGGTGTTATTCCTTTAGAGCAATTTTTATCTGATAACGGCGAGCTAGAGCTTAGCATTGGCGATATTGTTGATGTAGCGTTAGAAGCAGTTGAAGATGGATTTGGTGAAACTAAACTTTCTCGTGAGAAAGCGAAGCGTGCTGAAGCATGGACTGAGCTAGAGAAAGCGTTCGAAGCCGAAGAAATTGTTAAAGGTGTGATTAATGGTAAGGTTAAAGGTGGTTTTACAGTTGAACTGAAAACTATCCGTGCCTTCCTTCCTGGTTCATTGGTAGATGTGCGTCCAGTGCGTGATACTTTACACCTTGAAGGCAAAGAACTTGAATTTAAAGTAATCAAGTTAGACCAAAAGCGTAACAACGTTGTTGTTTCTCGTCGTGCTGTTCTTGAAGCAGAAAACAGTGCAGAACGTGATGCATTGCTAGAAAACATGGCTGAAGGAATGGAAGCGAAAGGTATCGTTAAGAACCTTACCGATTACGGCGCTTTCGTTGATCTTGGTGGTGTTGATGGACTTCTACACATTACAGATATGGCTTGGAAGCGTATTAAGCATCCAAGTGAAATCGTTAATGTTGGTGACGAAATCAATGTTAAAGTATTAAAGTTTGATCGCGAGCGTAATCGTGTATCACTTGGTCTTAAGCAATTGGGTGAAGATCCATGGGTTCAGATCAAAGAGCGTTACCCTGAAAATACGCGCGTTACGGCACGTGTTACTAACTTAACCGATTACGGCTGTTTTGCTGAAATCGAAGAAGGTGTTGAAGGTCTTGTTCACGTTTCAGAAATGGATTGGACTAACAAGAACATTCACCCGTCTAAAGTTGTTCAGCTAGGTGACGAAGTTGAAGTAATGGTTCTAGATATTGACGAAGATCGTCGTCGTATCTCATTGGGTATTAAGCAGTGTCATGCTAACCCATGGGAAGAGTTCTCAAGCAAGTTCAACAAAGAAGACAAAGTTAGCGGTAAGATCAAGTCGATCACTGATTTTGGTATCTTTATCGGTCTAGATGGCGGTATTGACGGTTTAGTTCACTTATCTGATATTTCTTGGCACGATACGGGCGAAGAAGCGGTACGTAAGTACAAGAAAGGTGATGAAATTGATACAACTATCCTTTCTGTTGACCCAGAGCGTGAGCGTATTTCTTTAGGTATTAAGCAGTTGGAAAGTGATCCATTTGCTGAATACGTACAAGTAAATGATAAAGGTACTATCATTACTGGTACAGTTAAAGAAGTAGATGCTAAAGCGGCTATCATCGCGATCAATGACGATGTAGAAGCAACGTTGAAGGCTTCAGAAATGAGCCAGGATCGTGTAGAAGACCTTACAACTCAGTTGAAGGTTGGAGATGCGGTTGAAGCTAAGATCATTAATGTTGATCGTAAGAATCGCGTAATCAATTTGTCTGTTAAGTCAAAAGATATCGACGATACTAAAGAAGCGATGAAAGAAGTTCGCGAGAAGCAAGTTGAGTCAGCTGGCCCAACAACTATTGGTGACCTTATTAAGGCACAAATGGAAAACAAATAGTCTTTATTAATTGATTTTATCTAAAATCAATTTGAATATTAGGGTCTAAACACTCTAACTATTTGTAAAGTAATAAAAAAACGGGCTATATGCCCGTTTTTTTTGTCTTTTTTTTTTCTTTGGCTATACTGAAAAAAACATTAAGATTTGTAGGAATAGTCAATGACAAAATCTGAACTCGTTGAGATTATTGCAGCGAAGCAAACACAGCTTTCAGTAAAAGATGTAGAGCTTGCCGTAAAAACAATAATTGACCTTATGTCGGATACTTTATCTTCTGGACAAAGGATTGAAATTAGAGGGTTTGGAAGCTTCTCTTTGCATTATCGTGCACCAAGAGTAGGCAGAAATCCAAAAACAGGTGATTCCGTCACCTTAGAAGCGAAGCATGTACCACATTTTAAGCCAGGGAAAGAGCTAAGAGATTGCGTGAATGAGAGCTTAAAGCAAGGGTATTAATTTTCTGATGTTGATTCCCTCCTTCCTTTGATAACAGGTTTCTGTCCGACAGTAGGCTAACTTGCTGCGATCCAGTCTGATTGGCACAAATTTTGTGCTGACTATCGACAAATGGGTGAGTATTTATCTCAAGCCAGCTTAAAATTTGACCGAACGCGGCTCGATCTCGTATTGGTCGCTATTCTCGGACAGGCACCTAGCATGCTAAGATAGCTCTAAAATTTAATTTAGACATTAAAATTGGTTAGAGTAGGGCGTATTTATCGTGCTGAAATTTACTTTATATGCAGTATTTATTCTTGTCGTAGCAATAATAGGGTTCATTTTCTCGTCTCGAAATGAAACTGAAATTGCGATTGATCTTTTCTTCGGTCAGCCTGTCTCTTTAGGGGGGGGGCTTTGGGTTCTACTGAGCTTTATTATAGGCTGTAGTGTTGCATGGTTAATTAGTTGGCCTAGTCATGTGGCATCAAAAATAATTAATAAGAAACAAGGTCGAAAGCTAAAAAGCCAGCAAGAGGAAATTTTGCGGCTTAAAGGTGAGTCTGTAAAAGGTAATTAGATGGATATCGAGCTAGTTTGGGTATTTTTATTTCTTGTGCTTTTGATTGGCTGGTCCCTAGGTTTCTATGCGAAATCTAAATTGATAAAAAAAGAACAAACCTACGAATCTTCCCCCAATATAAAGCATCGCTTACAGTTATTTTTTGACTCATACAGTGATGAATCAATCGATCAATTTGTATACTCTTTAGAAGTAAGTCCAGAAACCTTTAGTACACATATATCAATTGGAAAACATTTTCGTGCTCAAGGTGAGGTTGAGAAGGCCATATTAATTCACCAAAACTTAATGTCTCACCCTGAATTACCTGAGCAGGCTTCTGAGTCTGTTATTTATGAGCTAGCTAAAGATTATAAAAAAGCAGGTTTGCTTGACCGCGCTGAGTCATTATTACAGCAATTAAGTACATCAAAGCAGTTCGGCTTTAAAAGCGTTAAATTGTTATTAGATGTTTATGAGCATGAAAGAGATTGGGAAAATGCCGTATCAAAGGGCTTGGAGCTAGAATTAAAAAAATATCCGGATATGGCTATTAGAGTGGCTCAATACTGTTGTGAAATAGCCGAGACTGAGCAGGAAAAAGGTCGGGCCTCAGAGGGGCGGCGTTATTTTAAGCAAGCCTTAAGTATCAATAAAGCCTGCGTTAGAGCTTTAATTGGTTTAACTCGCTTAGATATAGAGCAAGAAGAATATGTGCTAGCTTTGAATAACTTAAAGAAAGTTGCTATTTTCTCTCCAGAAAACATAACTATTATACTTCCACTGCTTCTTGAGTGTGCTATTGCAACAGAAACATATGAGCAGCACCTGCTTTATCTAGAGAAATTATTTAAAGAAACGGGCCAGGTGTCTATTATGTTAGCGATAGTTGAGTCGTTATTAATTCAGGGCGAAAAAGAAAAAGCTTATCAGTACTTAGAAGAGCAGATATATTTAAGACCGAGTTTGGCAGCATTAGATTTGATGTTTAAAAAATGTACACCTGAAGATTTTAATGGGCATCCGTTAGGGCAATTGACTGAACAATCGGATACAAAAATAAATGTCAGTATTTTGAATGTGGTGGCTAAAGTAATTGCTGAGATGGCAAGGGAAAAGCCCTCTTTTAAGTGTCAGCAATGTGGTTTTTCAGGTGCACAGCACTATTGGATGTGCCCAAGTTGTAAAAGTTGGCAAACGACGTACCCGAAAGTAGACTTTGAGCATGCTTAATTGAGAGGTTTGCATGAAAAGGAATGTATTTCCTATCAAGTCCGTAATCGTTAATTTATAAACAGATATATCAATCGTAAACAGAAGGCTATACATGACAGGCAATTCTTTAGTAAAAAACTCACCTATTATTGTGGCATTAGATTATCCAACTGCTGATGCAGCGCTTGCCATGGCATCGATCTTAGATCCCAAACAGTGCAGGGTTAAAGTGGGCAAAGAACTTTTTACGCGTTGTGGTCCAAAAATTTTAGAAGGCTTGCATAAGCAAGGATTTGATGTTTTTTTAGATTTGAAATTTCACGATATTCCAAATACCACGGCTAATGCTGTGGCTGTTGCTGCCGACCTAGGTGTATGGATGGTAAATGTACATGCTTCAGGTGGGCGTCGCATGATGGATGCTTGTGTTGAAAAGTTAAGTGCTTATAAGCAAAAGCCGATGTTGATTGGTGTGACGGTATTAACCAGTATGCAAAGTGAAGACTTGGCAGAGCTGGGTTTGGCTGTTTCGCCACTTGAGCAGGTCACAAGGTTAGCTTCATTGACGAGCGAATGCGGCTTGGATGGTGTGGTCTGTTCATCACATGAGGTAACCGCCTTGAAGGCTAGGTTTGGTAAAGAGTTTAAACTGGTTACGCCTGGAATACGGCCTTCCTTTTCAGCTAAAGGTGACCAGCGGCGAGTAATGACGCCGTCAGAGGCGATAAAGGCTGGGTCAGATTACTTGGTTATTGGTCGCCCTATTACGCAGGCTGAAGCGCCCTTGAAGGCGTTAGAGCTAATCCATCAAGAGCTTTCGTAAACAGATCACTATCTCGGCAGATAATTATAAAAAGGCTGGCACAAAGAGATATGTGTCAGCGACTTTATACTAGGTTTTATCTCGATTTATCCTTTCTTACTTTTTCCTCTCTGTAACTTTGACCGCTCTCCTTGTTCACAATGAAATCTATTGTTTTGCATTATTTTTAAAATGGAGCAGCCTATCACGTTAAAAAAATGTGTTAACTGCTATAAATAAACCTAACAGGATGTTGATCTGAATTTTTTAGCAAGATTTAGTCGTCAAAAAATAATAAGGGCTGTGTTATGGAAAAAGTATCAGGTGAGCTTAACTACGACCGTTTCAAAGTACCTTACCGAAAGTATGGTTCTTCAAATAAAGCGATAGTGTGCTTGAGTGGCGCTAAACAAACTATGTCTGCATGGCGTAGCTTTATTTCATATTTTCATCATGAATATAGTGTGGTTGTATTTGATATGCCTGGCCAAGGCCGTTCTGAAGTTCTATCAGGGGCTGCTGGAGTAAGTTTAGACGAACAGATCGATGTATTAAATCAAATTGTGTTAGCGGCGCTTGATGAGACTGTCGTAGAAAAGTTTGTATTTGGTGGTTCTTGGGGCTCTATTGTTGCAGCCGCTTATGCTGATCGGCATCCTGGTGTATTTGATAAAGTAATACTTGGCAGCTTTGGTACTAAACCGAATATGGTATTAAATTCTATTATTGGCCAAGTGCAAACGATGATAGGCGACGGATGTGAAAAAGATATTGCGCCAATGATGATTGATAAGTTTGGTCAGTATATTCCAGAAATACTTAAGCGCCAGATTATTATGCAATTTGATAAAATGACTGATGCTCAGTTTCAATCATTTTATGAGCATAGTGTCTTTGTTACCCAAATGGGTGACCTTAAAGAGCTGGTTAACTTGAGTAATATCCGAGTTCCTACACTTGTCGTAATGGGGCAATATGACACCATTATGGACCTGTTTGATACCCGAAAAGCCACAGATCTTATACCGAAAGGCGAGTTTTTATTAATTAAAGGTGTAGGGCACTTTTTGCATTGGGAAAAAGATCATATATTGTCGGTTTATGAAGAATTTTTTCAACGTAAATCGCTTGTTTTCAAAACTCAAGAAGCTATTTCGGTGAATATAACTAAATAGTTTTATGTGTTTTTATGCTTAGCATTTATTCTGCTTTGGCTGCTTCAGCTATATTTCTTAAAGCTTGTTGTTTGTGCACTTAAACTTTTGTATGGACATCTTATAGCTAATCTCTTTAATCCGTATTGTGTCGTAGTGGTAAAAATATCAAACCTGAACTATATGAGAATAGATGTATTCGTTGTATAGGGGGGTGTTATATCTAAGCCCTGCTACATTGGCAGATTCTAATCGCAATTATTTTAGCTGGAATTATTGGTATCGCAACTGGGGTTGATGGCGCTATTTTCGGCGTTACCTTCTACGGGATGTATGATTTCGCAGGCAGTGAAGGCGAGCATACGAATTTTGCTGTTGACTCATAGGGTCGATAGCTAATGTTTTTTGTAGCGACCTTAATAAAGCGCATCTAAAATACGTTTTGCTGCATTTATTTTAGCAAAGTATTCGCCGCTACCGCCTTTGTCTGGGTGATGTTTTTGCGCTAGTAAGCGGTATTGTTTTTTAATGGTCGCGTAGTTTGAATTGGCAGGAAGCTCAAGGGTGGTAAGTGCTTGTTGTTTGTCATCTTGTGCGAGATATTTCTTCCAAAATGAATTTAATAATTCATTTACTTCGTTTTCACTCGTTTCAAAATAATGGCTGATATCTAAATAATAATCTTTAAGTGAGTCATGCTGTGTAAGAGAATCATGATTGTTTCTTGATCCATTTTTAGTAGTTAACTCAGTCATGGTGGTGTTTGAAAAATAAGGATGTCGTTCTATTTTGATTGAATAAATATTGAGGCAGTATTGTTGCTTGCTGAGATATTCGTTTTGGAGCTGGTAAAGTGCGTGCATGGTTAGAAAATGTGCGCAGAACAAATCCTTACTGTGCTGAATGTTTAGCTGGTCGAAAGGGCTTACTTTATCTGCTTTTAGTTTGCTGATAATTTCATGTTCGGTGCAGGGGTTCTTTTCATCGAGAAAGGTGGAAATTGTTTGCGTGATTTTTTCGAGTTCATCCATTTTAATGCTTTCTTTTTCAAGTGTTTGTCTTAGATTATCGTCTTAGTTATAAATTCGCTATAATACCCACCAATTTTTTTGCTGCATTTTATATCGTAGCACTGTTGTCGTTATGTTTTAGAGGTAGTTATGCAAACTTTTGCTGGCGCTGAGAAGTTAGAATTTAATAAATTACAAAAGAAGTTGCGTGGCGGTACTGGGCGGGCGATAGCAGACTTTAATATGATTGAAGACGGCGACCGAATCATGGTGTGTCTTTCAGGTGGTAAAGATAGCTTTACGATGCTGCATATTTTGATGAGCTTACAAAAGAGCGCGCCGATTCAATTTGATTTGGTTGCGGTCAATCTCGATCAAAAACAGCCCGGTTTTCCTGAACATATTTTACCTGAATATCTGGAGCAGTTGGGAATTGAATATTACATTGTTGATCGCGATACATATTCTATTGTGAAATCAAAAATACCTGAAGGTAAAACAACTTGTGGTTTATGCTCTCGCTTAAGGCGCGGAACGCTTTATGCTTTTGCAGAAGATATTAATGCGAATAAAATCGCTTTAGGTCACCATAAAGATGACATTATTCAAACGATGTTTTTGAATATGTTTTATGGCTCAAGGCTTTCTGCTATGCCGCCAAAGCTGTTATCAGATGACAAGCGAAATGTGGTTATTCGGCCCTTAGCTTATTGTCGCGAAACCGATATAGAAAAGTTTTCTGATTTAATGGCGTATCCGATCATTCCTTGTAATTTATGTGGCTCACAGGAGAATCTTCAGCGTCAAAATATTAAGAAAATGCTGCATGAATGGGAACTAGAGCATCCGTCACGTATTAATTCAATCTTTGGTTCTTTACAAAATGTTGCGCCGTCACAATTAGCGGATACGCAATTATTTGATTTTGAAACCTTAGAAGTTGACCGAAGTGGCGAGCGTAAGCCTTATGAGTTCGATTTAAACCAAACAGTTTCTTCGTCCCGCCCTAAAAGTGAAGATAGCATGGTGCAAATTTTAGAGATTTCACCTCGGTAGTGTTTTGAAAAGTGGGTTGGGGTGAGAGAAACGAACCCCAACAATGTTAGGTGTTGTGTAGAATAAGCGATCAAAACGAGTGTAAGGCTTGCTGTATAGATAACTGCACAATAGGAAGTGAGTAAATGCCAAAGCTAATCATCATTAAGCCTGCGCTAGAGCGAAACCAACGTTGCTTGATAAACTTACCTAGCCCTTGCGCAAAATAGCCTGTAGCGAGCATAGCAGGTAGTGTGCCGACACCAAAAAATAACATAATGAGCATGGCGCCACTGGCACTTGCTTCTAAACTTGCCCAAATCAACGCTGAGTAAACCAGTCCACAGGGTAGCCAGCCCCATACCATACCAATACAGATGGCATCACGAACTGTGTTTACGGGCATAAAGCGCTTGCCTAACGGTTGTATGAAGGGCCAAAGTTTACTGCCAAGTTTTTCAGTAAATGCAATGCCGTTAAACCACTGCGCTAAATAAAGCCCCATTAATATCAACATGCCGCCAGCTAAATAGCGCAATAAGGTAAATGTTGCCAGCTGCTGGCTTAACCAAAAACCCGCAGCACCTACAATTAGGCCAGCGATGCAATAACTGAAAATTCTGCCGACATTGTAAGCAAGTAATAAGGTCGGAAAAGAGGAGGTTGTTGATGATTGCTGTGTATTTAAGCCAAGCGCACTGGATAAGCCTCCGCACATGCCGAGGCAGTGTGTAGATCCTAAAAAACCTAATAGAAAGGCTGATAGTAATATGGCTGGATCGTTAAACATCATTTTATGGTTTTGTTGAGTCTGTAGTGTGCTTTGTTTTTGGTTTGTCGTTTCTGTCTGGAATCATATCAGCATCATCGTCGAATAGGATGCTATGTGCGGGGCCTTCTAAATCATCATACTGCCCATTTTTAATGGCCCAGCCAAAAATCCAAATAGCCAGTGCGACAAAGGCAATTGAAACAGGAATGAGGATGAAAAGTATTTCCATAAATATGTATCTTGAATGTTTAAGATTTTAGTCGAAGTGAGTTAAAAACAACGGCTAACGAGCTTAGTGACATGCCTAAAGCGGCAAAGTAGGGTGGAACCAATCCCATTGCGGCTAAGGGTAACATTAATAAGTTATACCCTATTGCCCATGCCATGTTCTGTTTAATGATTTTACGCGCCCTGCCTGAACTTTGAAAGGCCAGATTTAAAACGCTCATGTGACTATTGAGTAATACAGCGTCAGAGTTTAATTTTGTAATATCGCTAGCACCACCCATAGCGATTGATAATCGAGCGCCCGACAAAACGGGTAAGTCATTAATGCCATCACCGATCATTGCGACTTCTTTATTTCTTTGTTGTAGTTTGCGTACGTAATCTAACTTTTGCTCTGGAGATTGCGCAGCTTTAATATGCTTAATGCCGAGTTGGTGAGCAACATATTGTACTGAATTTAGGTGGTCGCCACTTAAAATATGTACTTGAATTCCTTGAGCTTGAAAAGCTTTTACGCAACTTAGGCTTTCTTCTCGAAGCGTATCACTTAACTCAAATTGCGCTAAAAGTGTATGTTTCTTACCCTCTGACAGCTCGCTTAAAAATATATGAACGCCTTGAGCTTCTTCTATTTTATCAATAGGGGTGGCATTGTTCAGTGCAAAGGCTATATTTCCTAGCCGATAAGTTTTACCTTGAAATGAACCTTGTAAGCCATAACCGAGTGTTGTTTCAACTTGGCTGGCCTTTTCTCTAAAATAGGGTTTAAATGCGTTGGCGATTGGGTGTCGAGAGTGATTTTCTAATGCGGCAGCAATTGTTTGGGCTTTTAGTTTATCGATTCTGTTGTAAATGGTCGTACGACTTAATTGTAGTTTTCCTTCGGTCAAGGTACCTGTTTTGTCAAAAATGATATCGGTGGTGCTATTCATTGCTTCGACTGTATGACCTTTGGCCATTAATAAGCCTTTACTGCGTAAGAATGTATTTACACTTGTCATGGCTGTAGGTGTCGCTAATGAAAGTGCGCAAGGGCAGGTAACTACGAGTATGGAGAGCACGGTAGAAAATACAGCTTCTGGTTCGATAAAATACCAAAATACACCCGCGACTGAAGCTGAGAGTAAGACAAAAGCAACAAAGTAACTGGCTACAATGTCTGCTATTTGAACTGTTTGAGGTTTTTCATGTTGAGCCTGATCCAACATACGAATAATGGCCGCTACTCGGCTATGTTTTGGTGTGGCGGTTGTCGAAATCAATATTGTATTTTCGACGTTTGCCGTGCCACCATTGACGACACTACCTACCGTTTTTCTGATGGGTAAGAATTCACCAGTGAGTGCTGACTCGTCAAAGCGAGACTGGCCTTCAAGCACAATGCCGTCAGCAGGAGCAATCTGGCCTTGATGAATAATTAATACGTCCCCGATTTCAATTTTATGCGCGGGCTTACTGACTTCGCCATCAATTGTTTTCACACGAGCTGTAGCGGGTAATAATTGGTTGAAGTCTGCATCGCTATTTAAATGCTTGTGCCGTGTTTGCATTTCAAAGAAACGGCCAAGTAGTAGGAAAAAAGTAAACATGGCAACCGAATCAAAATAGACATCACTTTCAAGGTTTGTATCGCTAAACACTGTAATAAAAGCACTGGCAGAGTAGGCGGCTAGAATGGCGATAGAGACGGGTAAGTCCATCGTTAAATGGCGTGTTTGAATATCTCTTCGGGCTGCCTTTAAAAATGGAGATGCAGAAAATAAAACCACGGGCGTACACATGATCAGGCTAACCCAGCGAAATAAGGCTATAAATTCTGAGTCTATGCTGCCGGCACTGCCTAAATAAAGTGGCAATGAGAACATCATGTTTTGCATCGTTGCAATGCCAGCAATAGCGATGCGGAAAATAGACGTTCGCTTTTCTATCTTAGCTTGTTTTTTTGCGAGATCGTCTTGATAAGGGCGGGCTTTATAGCCTAATTTACGAATTTTAAGTAAGACTGTGCTAAGAGCGCATTCGTCATCAATCCACGTTAATATCGCTCTATGGCTTGTGTGGTTGATCGTAAACCTATGAATGCCTTCTATATTATTAATTTCTCGCTCAAGGAGCCATATGCAGGCTGCACAGGTAATGCTTCCAATACTTAGGTGTGTTTCTGATACGCCTTCTTTAATCGTGACAAAGTCTTCCTGTAAGGATTTGTCATCATAAAGGTGTATTTCGTCTTGTTGGGATTGGTTTAAAGGGTCGGGCTTTTCTGAGGCTTGAGTACGATGCTGGTAAAAATTCTCAAGGCCGCCAGATACGATGGTCTCTGCTATGGCTAGGCAGCCATAGCAACAGAATGCTTGTTGTTGATCTGATATCGTGAGAGTGGCCTTGAAACCACGAGGGATTACTTCATCACAGTGATAACATGAATCAGGCATGGTGTGATTAAGAAGGTTTTAAAGTGTGTTGGCTCAGAGGAAGATAAACTTCTTCACGAATACGCCAGCTTTGATCAAAGCCATAAAGATCTAAGTATCTTCGGCCTTTAACTGCGCTAGGCAAGTCGCCAATAAATCCATTTTCTGTGGGCAATAGCCTGATCGTTATATCTTTGTCGCTAGAAGTTGGGTGCACTAATTTTAAGGTTAAGAATGCTTGAATTGGCATTTTTTCTGACTGGATATTTACAATAACAGTTTTATCTTTAGTCGTAACTGTTGGAACGATATTGAGTTGTACGGCTAATCGATCTTGTTCAATCGTTTGGTTAATGCCCATACCGTCTTTGTAGTAATTGTCGCTAACAAGTGAGTCTTGTCCGATCACTGCGACAGAAACCATAATGCTGCTTAATATAACTGAAGCGATAGGCACGCTTAATACAAACCAAAGCCAAGGTTGTTTATACCACGGGCCACCTGGGGGAGTATTTGTATCTGTCATTGTATTCATCCTAATATTCGCCTTGCTTGTCTGGATTAATCAACTGAACCAAGAAAACGGCTTTCGCTGCTAGCTTTTAGGTCTTCGTCAAGTGCTTGTACTGAAAATTCGATTGTGTAATGGGTTGTATCCATATTGCTTGGATCTACCTCGATACTGGTAGGGAGGATATATATTTCACCAGGCTCTACGCTAATTTTTGTTTCTGTAGTGATATGGAGGCTTTCAATACCTTTAACACTGACTTCGAAGTCATGGCTCACATCAGACATGTTCATTATTTTTAAGATATAGGAGTTTTCAATATTCCCCATGCCCGTTAATTGGTAGAGGGCTCCGCGATCTTTAATAACATCAAGCTCAAGTGGGACGCGTGTAAAAATTGAGTAGGCGAACGAACCGATCATTAAACTGAGCACGATAGCGTAAGCAATAGATTTTGGGCGAACAACGTGGCTTTGTTTGCCATCAAGAGTTTGTTCTGTGGTGTAAGAGATTAAGCCAGGAGGGTAGTCCATTTTATCCATAATAGAGTCACAGGCATCGATGCAGAGTGCGCATCCAATACATTCGTACTGTAATCCATCACGGATATCGATACCAGTAGGGCATACCTGTACACATAAGTTACAGTCAATGCAGTCGCCTAAGCCTTGTTCTTTATAGTCGGCATTACGTTTACGGCTACCGCGTGGGTCTCCCCGTTTGGTGTCGTATGAAACGATTAGCGTGTCTTCATCAAACATAACTGATTGAAAACGAGCATACGGGCACATATATAAGCAGACTTGTTCACGTAACCATCCAGCATTAAGGTAGGTTGCTAATGTAAAAAAACCAATCCAGAACATTGACCATTGGTCAGTAATTGAAAGTGTTAAAATATCGGGGACTAATTCCCGAATAGGGTAGAAGTAGCCGACAAAGGTTAAACCTGTAGCAAAGGCAACGAGTAACCATAAGGCATGTTTAGTGGTTTTTTTTGCTAACTTTTGAATACTAAAGTCAGCTTTATCTAATTTGATGCGTTGGTTACGGCTACCTTCTACTTTTTCTTCGATCCACATAAAAATGAACGTCCAAGAAGTCTGAGGACAGGTGTAGCCACACCAGACGCGTCCGAATAGTGTTGTGACAAAGAATAAACCAAAGGCACAGATAATTAATAAAAGTGATAGCAGTACAAACTCTTGCGGCCAAAAAGTTATGCCGAAAATATGAAATTGACGAGCAGGTAGATCAAAATGAACGATCTGTTGGCCGTTAATCGAAACCCAGCAAATGGCAAAATATGAAGCCATTAGTAGCCATAAAGTTAACTTTCGAATTCTTTGAAATATACCTGTAATTTTTTTGGCATAAATTTTTGTGCGAGAGGCATATAAGTCAGTGGTCGTTGTATCTTCATTTTTCCCATAAACTTCGAGTTTTTGGGTGCCTGGGTCAACTTCTATTACTGGAATTTTGTTAGGCATATATACACCGTGATCGAAAATCGTGATGAAGCTAAGATATTTGTTTTAAGAACTCTAACCTAAGTACTGAAAGGAGTCGTTAGATTTAATTAGGTTGACGGGTAAAGCACTTAAAACAAAAGGGTGTTTTCTACGCTAGGTAGAAAACACCCTGATGGAGAATAGTTTTCTATTTGTTAGAAAGACTATAAACGTAAGCTGCTAGAAGATGAATTTTGTCTTCATTTAACGTGTCTTTCTGAGCTGGCATAACACCGGCGCGACCAAAGGTAATGGTCTGGGTTATTTTAGAAGCGGTACTACCATATAACCAAGCATTATCTGTGAGGTTAGGTGCGCCTACAGATTGATTTCCTTTCGCATCTGCACCGTGGCAAGCCGCGCAAGCTGTCTGGAACATTTTCCCGCCTTTCTCTACGGCAGCAGTGTCATCACTTCGACCACTGAATGACAGTAAGTAATGGGTTAAATCGCTTATGTCTGATTTAGACATTGCTTGATTTAAACCTTTAGCTGGCATTTGGGCTGCTCGGCCATGAGTGATGGTTTCTTTGATGGTTGCTGGGTCACCACCGTATAGCCAGTCGTTGTCTGTTAGGTTAGGAAAACCTAAAGCGCCTCGACCTGTTGAACCGTGACAAACGGAGCAATTGTTAGCAAATAAGCGCTGGCCAATTTTCATCGCCGCTTCATCTTTCGCAAGTTCTTCAACTGGCTTTGCTGCTAACTCTTTAAAAAGAGGGCTGTACTTTTCATTTGCTTCTTTAACTTCTTGTTCCCAATGGCCTGTTGAAGACCAACCTAAAACACCTTTAAAATTACCCAAACCAGGGTAAAGAATTAAGTAGATTAAGCTGAAAACAACGGTTGCCATAAACATATGGAACCACCATTTTGGTAGTGGATTGTCATACTCTTCGATACCATCGAAGGAGTGATCCATTTTGTTTTCTGTTTCAACATCTGACGTTTGGCTATTACGTACAGCGTAAAGTAACCATACGCAGCCAAATATGACACCAAGTGTAATAATGGCAACCCAAAAACTCCAAAAACTAGTCATGATTCTCTCTCTCTGTCTGACTCAATGTACGTTTCGCGATATTGTCGTCCTGAAAAGGCAGATTTGCCGCGTCGTCAAAATCTTTTTTCTTACTGCCACTGTATGCCCATAGGCAGATGCCTAAGAAAACGATCATGACAATAATGGTTGATATACCGCGTACCGTATTGATATCCATAATAATGCTTACTTGTTTTTAAGAACGGTGCCCAACTGTTGCAAATATGCAACAAGAGCTTCGATTTCAGTTTTACCTTTAACGGCATCTGCTGCACCTGCAATATCAGCATCCGTATAAGGAACGCCTACTTTTCGCAGTGCTGTCATTTTATCGCCCGTAATCTTATGGTCTACTTTAGCGGTAAATAACCACGGGTAAGCAGGCATTTTAGACTCAGGTACAACGTTTCGAGGGTTGTATAAATGCGCGCGTTGCCAGTCATCACTATATCGGCCACCTACACGTGCTATATCCGGTCCAGTTCGCTTAGAGCCCCATAAAAATGGGTGCTCATATACATGCTCGCCGGCAACAGAGTAATGGCCGTAACGCTCTGTTTCAGCGCGGAAAGGTCTAATCATCTGTGTGTGGCATACGTGACAACCTTCACGGATATAGATATCCCGACCTTCTAGCTGAATTGCTGTATGAGGCATAAGGCCTTCTACAGGCTCTTGCATATCTTTATGGAAGAACAATGGGACGGCTTCAACTAAAAAACCAAAGCTAATGGCGACAACGATCAATGGGATCATTAGGCCTAGATTTTTTTCAATAATGTCATGCTTCATTGAGTACTGCTCCTAGGCTGCTTCAGTAACGGTGTCGAGTGCGACAGCGTCTTTTTGTTTAACGGTTAACCAAACGTTAACAGCCATTACTAACATGCCTGAAAGGAAGATGGCGCCGCCAATCATTCTTACCAGGTAACCCATATGGCTTGCTTCAAGTGACTCTACGAAGCTATAAGTGAGGGTTCCATCTTCATTTACGGCTCTCCACATCAAGCCTTGCATAATGCCGTTCACCCACATTGCTGCGATATAAAGAACAGTACCTGCAGTTGCTAACCAGAAGTGCAGGTTGATCATTGAAGTGCTGTACATTTCTTTTAGGTCGTATAATTTAGGGATCAAATGATAGATCGCTCCAATTGAAACCATTGCAACCCAGCCTAATGCGCCAGAGTGAACGTGTCCAACTGTCCAGTCAGTGTTGTGAGAAAGTGCGTTGACTGTTTTGATTGCCATCATAGGGCCTTCGAATGTTGACATGCCATAGAATGATAGCGATACAACTAAGAAGCGAAGAATAGGGTCCGTGCGTAGTTTGTGCCAAGCGCCTGATAACGTCATCATACCGTTAATCATACCGCCCCAAGAAGGTGCTAGAAGAATAAGCGACATAACCATACCCACACTTTGTGCCCAATCTGGTAAAGCACTGTAGTGTAAGTGGTGAGAACCAGCCCAAACGTAAAGTGAAATCAAAGCCCAAAAATGGATAATCGATAAACGGTAAGAATAGATAGGTCGATTAGTCTGTTTAGGAACAAAATAATACATAATGCCTAAAAAGCCCGCTGTTAAGAAGAAACCAACAGCGTTGTGGCCGTACCACCATTGAATCATAGCATCAACGGTTCCGGCATAAATTGAATACGATTTCCAGGCGGTCACAGGGATAACAAGGCTGTTACCAACATGAAGTATTGCTACCGTGATAATGAACGCACCGAAAAACCAGTTAGCCACATAGATGTGTTTGGTTTTTCGTTTCATGATGGTGCCAAAGAAAAGTACTGCATAGGCAACCCACACGATCGTGATTAGTATATCAATTGGCCATTCCATTTCAGCATATTCCTTTGTGCTAGTTAAGCCCATCGGAAGTGTGATGGCTGCGCCAACAATTACTAATTGCCAGCCCCAAAACATAAAGGAGGCTAAACCGTCGGACAGCAAGCGTGCCTGACACGTGCGCTGCACAACATAAAGTGATGTTGAAAAAAGAGCACTGCCACCAAAAGCGAATATAACTGCATTTGTATGCAATGGTCGGATACGGCCAAAACTTAACCATGGTGTATCGAAATTTAGTTCAGGCCATACCAGTTGGGCTGCGATGAATACACCAACGGCCATGCCGAAGATGCCCCATACCACAGTCATAATGGCAAACTGCCTTACAACTTTGTAGTTATAAGTTATTTGATTGATCTCATTGCTCATTGTTGATGATCCATTCGTTAGTACTGAAATAAAATATAATTTATGTAAACACACTCTAGTGTAGCTGAATAAAGTGATTTAGCAGGCTTAATTGGTTAATAAGTAGCCAATCTGAGTCATTTATAAGCTAAATTAGTTTATAGCTACATTTAATCGGGCAGGGTACTGATTGAGAGCTTGAAAATCAATTAAACAACGAGAAAATATCTATCTAGTTTGAGTCTTTTGATTTAGGTCAAGCCTACTAATGTTATATAAAACTAAAAGTGCGTTATAGATTAGGTGAAAGAATCAGGGGAGTGGAGCGTAGTGAATGCTATTTTTTTGCTATGCTCGATTTTAAGAGATTGAGCTGGAAGAGTATCAGAGAGGAAGAGTGGGTTTTTATCAGCAGAAAAAAACCCATAAGTTGGCCTGTATACTAATAAGGAAGCTCTAATACAGTCACCTTTTCAGGTGTTTCAAGCATTAAATTTAACTGTTCCATCATCTTTTTTCGTTCAGGGGAACTGAGCCATCTTTGCCAGTCTTGAAGGCTGCGCCAGTTGCACAGTACGACACGATGACGTTCATTCTGAACGTCCTTTAGGGACTCTCCAGAAATAAACCCAGGTGCTTGAATTGCTGCTTGGAGTGTTTCTTTAGCGGTTACTTCATAGTTAGATTCTAAGGATTCTGCAATGAATCTGTCGATAATGACGCGTATCATGTGTAGCCTATTCAATAGTTGTTTAATGAGTTGAGAATTTTGTGCGATCACTACTTACGTAAAAAATTGTCATTCCGGTGTGCTTTTTGTCCGGAATCCACTTTTTATACCCGAATTGGGCGAAAAACATAGATTCCGACCCACAAGATAACCGGAATGACCGCGAGTGGCTTTCATGCAAAGCTCTCGAGTTGTATTATTTAAATTACAAGCTGTCTAATTAGTATAGTTTAAAGTGAGAATCATGGAATACAAATATAAACTCGATACATTAGGACTCTATTGCCCAGAACCAATCATGATGCTGCACTCTAAAGTCTCCGAGATGGAAGTGGGAGAACAGGTTCAGGTTATTGCATCGGATCCGGCGACTCAGCGAGATATTCCGAAATTTTGTCAGTTTCTTGGCCACGAACTGATATGCCAAGAAGAAATAGATCAAAAATTTCTCTATGTTATTAAAAAAAACTGAATTAAACGTATATATCTTAGAAGTGTGCTGAGTTGTTATTTTTAGTGATTGATCTATCTTTTACAAACAGGTCTTAATAAATAGAGAGACAAGCACTGAAAATTTTCGTTTATCCCTATTCTTGTTAATGAAGCGAGTAAAGAATGATTTCTAGAGATGTCATTAATCAAATTGAGGGCTTGTTTGAAGTCGCTTGTATAGGCTTGTTTGAAAGTTTGAATTGTAACGTTATTCGTGTCGATCTTGATGCATGCGAGTTAGAAAGTAATTTTCACGGTGCGCCGATTGCTTGTATTGACGCAGGTTCTTCAGAAATTGAGTTGATTACTGGGTTACAATTACCCATGTCAGTATTGGCGTTGACTTACCCTGTACAGGGTGAAATTACAGGGGTGGGCGAGGAGCGTCTGGAAGATTGGATTTCTGAACTCTCTAATCAGTTGATAGGCCGTTTGAAAACGCAACTTATTACTCACCAGTGTCAGGTTTCTTTAGGGTTGCCCGCTACCTATTTTGGGGTCGATATTGGTGACTTAATTAGTGGTGAACGTAAAATAGAATCAATGTATTTCGATCTGGAGGGTGAGTTCTGTGCTTGCCATATTTCAATTGAAACGTTTGGTGATGAATTAACCTTTTCTGTTGAAGTAGATGAAAGTGTTGATGTACTTGCTGAGGGTGAAATAGAGCTTTTCTAGTTGCTCACCCCCTTTACATTTATTCATTAGTCATTGTTAACGTGCATTCTGTATCGCAGAAACAAACTTATTGATCTACACTTTTATTTAATAACAATATGGGATTAACAGAATTACGGTGAGCTAAGTGTGCGAATAAAAAAATCTAGGTGTAAAAAAGAATTCGAGGTCGATTTATGACTAACGCCGCAGTTGTTCAGTGTGTTCAGGGTTTGTTCGAAGAGTCTTGTACTGGTTTGCTGTCTAGCCTTAGTAATTTGGCGATTAAAATAGAGGGGGATAGAGGAGATTTAATCGATGTCCCTATCGCTTGCATTGATGCCGGTTCGAATGATTTAGAATTAATTATTTGTTTACAGTTTCCTGTCTCAGTTTTAGCATTAACTTATCCTGTACAAGAGGATATAACCGGTGTTGATGAAGAGCGTTTGGAAGATTGGATTTCTGAACTCTCTAACCAATTAGTAGGGCGAGTTAAAAATAAACTACTAACGCATAATTGTAGGGTTGATCTAGGGCTACCAACCAGTTATTTTGGCTCAGATGTTAGTCATTTGTTATCTGAAAATGGTGAGGTAACGAGTGTTTATTTTGATGTAGATGGTGAAACGTGTGCTTTTCATATATCAGTCGAAGTTTTTGAAGCAGATATGTTATTTACACTTGATGAACATGAGGACACAGACTCATTAGATGATGGGGAGTTGGAGCTATTCTAATGGATAGTAGACTCCCCAATTCCCTCTGTTTATTGTACACCTCTTTATTTCAAAGCACTCGCTAAACGTTTTTCAAACCCTTCTTTATGGATCTCTCCAACAATTCTAAGATCGGCTCTTTCTTTTCCTGTTTTATCAAATAATAAAATTGAAGGGGGGCCAAACAATCCAAAATGATTGAGTAAGGCTTGATTTTTACTTGAGTTCTCAGTGATGTCAGCTTTAACCAGATGGAATTGATTGAGTTTGCTGCGAATTTCAGGAAGAGGAAATACCTGACTTTCCATAACCTTACAACTAATGCACCAGTCGGCATAAAAATCGACCACCATGGGTAGTCCTTTTTCTTGTGCTATACGTATATGCTGGTTTAAACCTTCTAAGTCATGAATAATTTCGAATTTGACCTTGTTTGATTGCAACGACATTTGCTGGTTTGTGTTGGCTTTCGAATTGCTAATCATTTCTAAGGGTTTTAATGGGTCGTTTGCGCCCGTAAAAGCGCCAATCGTTAGCATGGCTGCATAGAGTGCAAATAGAATGCCGAGACCTTTTGATATTCGTTGCCATCCTGCTTCAGCTGCGTCAAAAGCACCCATTTGGGTGGCGGTTAAACCTAACAATATAGCCCAAAGTCCTAATGAAACTTCGGCCGGAATAACACGGCTAATCAACCAAATAGCAACAGCAACCAGCATTACACCAAAAACAGCTTTGACCTTATCCATCCATGCGCCAGCTTTGGGTAGAAATTTCCCACCTCCAACTGAAATTAAAATTAAGGGCACGCCCATGCCTAACCCTAGTGCGAATAAAGATGCGCCACCAATTACAGCATCCGCTGTGCTACTGATATAAAGAAGAGCTCCAGCGAGTGGTGCCGAGACACAAGGCGATACAATTAGTGCAGATAACGCACCGATAAAGAATACACTTATAATGTGGCCGCCATGTAACTTTTGGCTTTTTGTATTTAAGCGGTCACGAATAAAAGCAGGTAACTGCAACTCATATAAACCGAACATCGCTAAGGCAAGTAAAATAAAAATAATTGCGAAAACAGTAAGTAAATATGGGTCCTGTAGTGCGGCTTGAATATTTGCGCTAGCACCTAACATTCCGGTAATGACACCAGCGCTGGCATAGGTGACAGCCATCCCTAAAACATAGGTAACAGATAAGGCTAAAGACTTAGGAATAGTTGGCGTTTTTTGACCCGCAATAATACTGGTAATAATGGGAATCATCGGAAATACGCATGGCGTGAACGTTAGCCCTAAGCCTAATAGGAAGAAGATACCAATGATCATCGTTAAATTACTACTTTGCAAAAAATTAAATATTCCGTCAGCATCTTCTAAGTCGTAATTGCTAGCGTTTGAGTCGGTAGATAATGGATATGTTGACGTTTCTACTGTTTTGGGAGGAGCGCTACTGTTAGGGGTGTACATGACATATTGATGTTTAGGCGGGTAGCAAAGTCCTGCGTCAGCACAGCCCTGATAGCTAACTTTTATTTCAGCATCTGAATCCCCCTCAGGAAGTTCAATAGGTAGTAGGATTTCTAATTGGTGTTTAAAGATGTGTACTTTTCCAAAATAAGGGTCTTCTTTTTCTTTTCCTTTGATGGAGAATTGAGGCACTCCGATTATTACACCGGGCTTTTGTGCTTTAAATTTGAAGCGTTCTTGATATAAGTAATAATCATCAGCGATTTCCCAATTTAGCTTTAAGCCTTCATCTGTCATTTCAGAGTTAAATATAAATGCTTGATCTACTCTAAGGAATTCAGGTGTCGAGAAAGCATTATTTGTCGATGTATTGATACCCTCAATGGCGTGAGCATTAAAGCTGACAAGTAAAAAAAACGAGAGCAATATTGATAAGGTGCTGTGTTGCATGTAGGCCTTCTTAATAGTCAAAATTATTAATGCTTGGAGCTAAATTTAACCTGAAAGTTCCCAAATGAATGTGAAACGCATCAGAAACAAGCTGCATATTTGTAGTAATTGGTATCATTATGAGGCTTTCAAACTTAAGGTTTACTTAAAATGTGTTAATTTCGTTACAATATATGTAAAAGTTGGCATTGATAGACACAAAAAATGAATTTAATGAGCAGAGGCGAGCGTATTATTAATACGTCTAAACAAGATGTTAGTGAGCTTGAGAGTATTTTTAATAGCCTTTTTAATGGGGCGGAACAAACAGAATTAAAAAGTGGCGGTGATGAGCCTATTTACTTGCCCAGCTCTGATAAAAACGCATTGGCTCAAATAATATCTACGCGTGATTACTTTTCGAGCGCTTTGCATGAGGTGAGCCATTGGTGTATAGCAGGGTTAGAAAGAAGGCGGTTGGTTGACTTTGGTTATTGGTACGAACCTGATGGGCGTAATGAAATAAAGCAGAAAGAGTTTGAACTGGTAGAAGTCAAGCCCCAAGCACTTGAGTGGTTGTTTGCCGAGGCATGCGGAATCAAATTTCGTTTAAGTGTTGATAACTTAGAGCAAACTACGAATGAACAAGAGTTTAAAGGCGCGAGTGATCAGTTTAAACAGGCTGTTCTTGATCAAACGTTAAATTACTTAGAGCTTGAAAATGTACCTAAAAGAGCGTTGGTTTTTATTGAAGCATTATTAGCTTACTTTCGTCCAGACGTCAGAAAACTTGAAAAAAAATACTTTTCAATGTCAGTTTTGGATTAAAAGCCAAATAATTAAAGTAAGTTGCTTGAAAGCAGCAAGAAAGCTTGCATGGCTGAGTGATGACGCATAAGCTCTGATTACTATTTTTTTAGGATTCAAATGAATGCACAATTTTTGTGGTTTACAGCTTAGTCAGGTAATAGCGATATGATGTTAAGAGGTTTTTTTGGAAAGAAAAGTCATGACAAAAAAACGGAGCAAAATACTGCTGAAAATAAGCTGACGCAAGCGGGTGCTTCCAAGGTAAACAACCCTAAAGTTAAAGCAAGTGCCAAGCCACAACCCCCGGCGAAACCAAAACCGTGGACGCTAGATGAGTATAAGGTGGCTCCGGAAGAAGGAAAAACCCGTTTTCATGATCTAGGGCTTGATACCGCATTGGTTCATGGCATTGCTGATTTAAAATATCAATACTGCAGTGATATACAAGCCGAATCATTACCGCACACCTTAAAAGGATATGATGTCATTGGTAAAGCTGCGACAGGTACGGGAAAAACAGCGGCTTTTTTGATTACGATCCTGAATGATATAATAAATCGACCTATTCCGAAAACTGATCGATACGCCAGTGAACCTAGAGCATTGATCATTGCGCCAACGCGAGAACTAGCTCTTCAAATTGAAAAAGATGCAATAGAATTAACAAAACATCTCGATTTGCCTGTTTACTCTGTACTAGGTGGTATTGATTACCAGAAACAAAAAACACATGTCCGTAATGAAGTGATAGATCTTCTTGTTGCTACGCCTGGAAGGCTGATCGACTTTTTAAATAGTGGCGACTTATATCTGGATCAACTTGATTTTCTTGTGATTGATGAAGCAGATCGAATGCTCGATATGGGCTTTATTCCAGATGTTAAGCGAATTATTAGTCGTTGCCCTAAAGTAGAACAACGTCAAACTTTGCTCTTTAGCGCAACCTTTAGTGAAGATGTTTTGAACTTGGCTAAACGTTGGACAACAAATCCAGTGTTTGTTGAAATTGAAGCAGAGCAGTTAACGACAGATACCGTTGAACAAAAAATATTTATGGTTCCTACGGATGAAAAACTAAAGATAATCTGTAAGTACATTGAAAAAAATGAGGTAACCAAAGCGATTATCTTTGGTAATCGTCGTGATGAAACACGTCGGCTTGAAAGTGCGCTTAAGGGTAAAGGTATTAAGGCGGCATTATTGTCGGGCGAAGTTCCTCAGCATAAACGTATCAAGACACTCGAGCAGTTTAAGAGTGGCCAGATTCAAATCTTGGTAGCGACCGATGTTGCCGGGAGAGGCATACATGTTGACGGAGTCAGTCATGTATTTAATTATAATTTGCCAGAAGTCGCGGAAGATTACGTACATCGAATTGGGCGAACAGGGCGTGCAGGTAAAAAAGGTATTTCTATTTCTTTTGCTTGTGAAGATGATGCCTTTTTATTGCCTGAAATAGAAAAATATATTGGTATGAAGCTAACCTACGAATACCCAGACTATTTGTTAGAGTAAGTCAAAATATAAATGATGAGCTCATTCATGTACTAAGCTCGTTGTTTATTTCATAATAAACCGAGAACTAAAAAATGAAGATAGTTGCTGATGAGAATATTCCATTACTTTCTCGTTTTTTTGATAAAATTGGTCAAGTTAAGCAACTCGCAGGCCGAGAAATTACAGCTGATGATCTAGTGGATGCCGATATTCTAATCGTGCGTTCCGTGACTCAGGTAAATAAAACACTTCTTGAAAATAGTACGGTTAAGTTTGTAGGAAGTTGTACGATCGGTATGGACCATATCGATACTGACTACTTGACTGAACAAGGTATTCGTTATGAAAACGCGCCGGGTTGTAATGCAAATTCGGTAGTCGAATACATTCTTAGCTGTTTATCGATTTTGACAGAAACACACCGAATTGACTGGGGTGATATAAGTGTCGGGATTGTTGGTTATGGCAATGTTGGAAGTCTGCTTGCTAAACGCTTAGAAAAACTAGGTGTAAGTTATAAAGCCTACGATCCCTTATTAGATAAAACCATTCAGCAACAAGCATCGTTAACTTCATTCGAAGACGTACTCACTTGCGATATCATTTCTTTGCATGTTCCGTTAACGACCGATGGTGATTACCCTACCTATCATATGATTAACGAGCAGATGCTTAATCAAATGCGCGATGATCAAGTACTTATTAATACTTGCCGTGGTGCAGTGATTAATAATGAGCAACTGAGTAAATACTTAAAAAACAATGAGCGCTTTACTGCAATTTTAGATGTTTGGGAAAATGAACCATGCATTAATACTGAACTAGCAAAGCAAGTGCTTATTGGCACACCTCATATTGCGGGTTATAGTTTTGATGGCAAAGTTGCCGGTACAGAAATGATTTATCGTGCGTTATGTCAGTTTCTCGGTTTGCCGCTTCGTCTTAGCTCTGGGCAGTTTCTAGAAGAACCTGCGTTATCAAAAATGGCCTTTACCTCTACTGCAGACATTGATTGGTGCCTTCATACGGCAATACGCGCTTGTTTTGATGTTCGTCATGATCATAGCTTATTACAGTCGACTCTTTCATTAGTGGAGCCTGAGCGAGGCGCTGCATTCGATGCGTTTAGAAAGTCTTATCGATGTCGTCGAGAATTTTCGGGTGTTAAAATTCAGCTCAAACAGGTCGATTCAGAGTTACATAGCAAATTTAAAGCGCTTGGCTTTAATGTTAAAACGTAAGAGCGATTAGCGTGGCAGAAAACTCCTCATTATCTGAACAAGTAGAGACAAAAGAGTCTTTTTCAGACCTAAGCTTAACGATTGGCGCTGGTTTAACGATTGAGACCATCTCACCCGTGAGGAAATACCCCGTTCATCTATTAGGTTATGCTGAAAATAGAAGTCTTTTTATTTCAAGCCCTTTAAGAGATGGCAAAGAAGTATTACTCGATAAAGACTGTGTTGTAGCGGTACGCTTATTAGTAGGTAAGAATGTTTGTGCCTTTGAAACTAAAGTGCTTTATCGTTCAATTCAACCTTATACTTATTACCACTTAGCCTACCCAGACGATATTACGGTTTTGCAGGTCCGCAACTCTGAGCGTGTTGATACCTTAATTGAGACGGATGTCGACAGTGACTTTGATATTGTCGGCGACTGGCCTCGAGCAGCTAAAATTAATAACCTAAGTAAAACTGGTGCACGTATGATTTCCGCTACGCATCTTGGGGAGAAAGGGCAGGAAATACTCTTACAATTTGAAGTAACCGTGAGCGGTATTAATAAACGAGTTTGTTTGCCGAGTATCATTCGGAATGTTGAAAATAACGATTCGGAAACCGATGAAAAGTTTACGATAGGTGTACAATTTCTTGAGTTAACCGATGAAGAAACGTTGACCTTGTCGACCTATATTTATGAGAATGAAAAATGATAGGGTTTCTTTATCAACCTTACGTATTATAGCTTTTAGTCGTTTATTTTATTCTCTTCATTTTCTTATATTTCACGACTAAACGATCCAATTTATGTCTGAGACCACGATGCCTGAATCAAACATGTCTGATAGCAACACAAACATATCTAAAAACAAGAAAACTTTTAAGCTTGGTCTAATTATCAATCCCCTTGCAGGCTTAGGCGGCCCGGCAGGCTTAAAAGGGAGTGATCATCAAGATACGGCAGCTCTAGCGACTCAAAGAGGCGTTAAATCGGTGGTGAATGATCGTGTAGCGGCCATGCTCTCTATCTTAAAAGATCGATTTTCTGAATTGAACCAAAATCTAGAGATTGTGACGGCAAGTGGTGCGATGGGGGCGGTTGCGTGTGAGCCATTTAAGTCAATTTTTAAGGTGTCATCTGTTTACACTACGCCAGATCAAACTAGCTCAAGCGATACCTTGAATGTTGCTAAATTAATTAAAGCGCAACAGGTTGATTTACTTATTTTTGCGGGTGGTGATGGTACTGCTCGGGATGTTTATCAGGCAATAGGAAAAGATCAAGCTGTATTGGGTTTACCTGCGGGCGTTAAGATGCATTCAGGCGTTTTTGCTGTTACACCAAAAGCGGTTGCATCTGTGGTAGAAAGTTTAATGTCGCATCGTTTGGTTTCAGCGCGCATGGCAGAGGTGCGTGATATAGATGAAATCGCATTTGCACAGGGGCGGGTGAGTACTCAGTATTTTGGTGAAATGTTGATCCCAGATGATCAGCTCTTGGTTCAATGCGTTAAATGCTCGGGCATGATTGAAGACGAACTGATGTTGGATGATCTTTGTGCATTCATCATGGAAGAATTAGACAATGATACTTTATATATTTTGGGCTCAGGCGGCACACTTAAAGCGCTGAAGTCAGCGATGGGAATAGAGGCGCCTACGTTGTTAGGGGTGGATGTTTGGTACCAAGGTGAGGTGCTAGCTCAAGATGTTCACGAAGCGCAGCTTTATGAACTTGTGCAGCAGTACTCTAAGACTCGAATCATGCTGTCGATAATTGGTGGGCAAGGAATAGTGTTAGGGCGTGGAAATCAGCAAATTAGCCCTCGAATTATTGAATATGTAGGTCTGGATAATCTTGAGTTTTTAGCGACTCAGAGTAAAATTTTAGCCTTAGATGGTAAGCCTTTACGTATTGATAGTGGTTCTGATAAATTAGATAAAAAGTTATCGGGCTTTCATAAAATTATCTGTGCTTATGATGATGCCTTGTTGTACGAAGTTCGATACCTAGAGTGAATGCCGAGATCTAGCTTAAAGCATTATTATGGCCTTTTTCCTCAGAAAAAGGCTTGTAAATAATGACGTTAGCGAGACTTTTTGCGATGTTGATCTGCTTGATTTTTTTCGAATAAAACGGTTGACTTTTTTTTACTCGCCACCCATTATCAGAACCTATGAACTTATTTACTTCTCCCAAACGCGCTATGCGCCCCGCGAAAGCGGCATTCGTCCTCTGGCATATTTGTGTCGCGAGTGCGATAAGCGCTGTGAGTTTGATAGAAGTAAAGTCATAACCTCCCTTCTTTCAGCCACAGCAGATTCTTGCGGTGGCTTTGTTCTTTTGTTTCAGAATTTCTCAAAATACAAACTCACTGCATGATCTTTTGTCTAGAAGGTCTTTTTATATTTAAATGCAGGAGTAAGTACGATGTCAGTGCCAGTGGCTTATGCCACCATCATAATAGTTTGGTCAACCACACCTCTAGGTATTGCCTGGAGTAATGAAACCCTAAGCCCTACGGCGGCGGTCACAATCCGCATGAGTATTGCCGCCGTCATTGGTTACGCTTTACTAAAAGCGTTTCGCATTCCAGTTTCATGGTCGGCCAAGGCGCTACGGACTTATGCATATTCTTTGATGGGCATATTCATTGCCATGTTGTGCACTTACAATGCCGCGCAGTATATTCCATCAGGGCTGATCTCGGTTTTATATGCCTTGTCACCGGTATTATCTAATTTATTTGCTTACTTGCTATTAGGGAGGGGGGACTTTTCTGCTGCAAGGTGGGCCTCGTTTGTTATCTCGTTTATGGGGCTAGCAGTAATTTGTTTAGATGATTGGGTGCTTCATCAAGATGGGTGGATTGGTGTTGTGTTGTTACTTATCGCCGTCTCATTTTATAGCTTGAGTGGCGTATTGGTTCAGCGTGAAGCGTATCATGCGCATCCTTTAAGTTTGACCGTTGGTACGCTTATTTTATCAGTACCTTTGTTCATACTAAGCTGGTGGTTTCTGGATGGTGAGTTACCTGTATTAGATTGGAGTAGCGAATCTCCTTGGGCCGTTCTGTATTTAGCCGTTTTTGGCTCTTTGCTAGGCTTTGCATCGTACTTTTACATTGTTAGGCAATTAGGTGCGACAGCCGTTGCAATGGTGACATTAGTCACGCCAGTACTAGCGCTTATATTAGGGAGTGTATTAAACGATGAAACGATTACTCCTCAAATTATTGGCGGCACAGCCTGTGTTTTATTTGGATTAGTACTTTATTACCGAAATGATCAGATGCTCCGCATACCTAGTGTATTTCAGAAAACAGGATGATTTGATTGAGTGGATATAGGGGCGTGTTTAAAAATACGCACCCTACAAACCTTATTTTTAACTTACTTAATGGAATGTAAAAGCAACATCTACGTTTGCTTTAAATTCTAGGTCTTTTTGCTGATAACTTGGCTCGGATGACGTGTCTGAAGCCATTTCAGCTTGCATCATCATTGCTCTATTCACGCCTCTATTTTGCGTGGTTCGGTGCTTAACTGTATGAATAGGGCCAAGTTTTACGTCGTAACCTTCTGCTATGAGCTGTGCAACGGCACGAGAATTTTGAATGGCGTTCATTAGCGCTTCTGTCTGATATAGTTCTGAATCGCTTAAGCCAAATTTCATTTGTGTCAGTTTAGATACTTTGCTTTCAGTAATAACTTTGATTAGGTCTTCAAGTTGTTCTAATCTTTTAAGCGTAAAGCTTATTTTTCGGTTTACTTGATAGCCTAAAAATTGACGTTGATTATTTCGGTAATCATATTGCGGGAAAACGTTTGTCTGGCTGCTATCGAGTGATGAGGTGTCTAGTTCAAATTGTTTTAGTTTGTTTAAGAGTGTTTGAACATGCTGATCAACTTCTTCTCTGGCGGGCTCAACTTCAATATGTGTTGCAGAAAAATCGAGTGCTAGTTCAACCTGATCGGGTTGTGCGGTAGATTTACCTTCAGCATTAACATGAATAAGTGACCGTTCAGTTTCAGCATGTGCTAACGTCGTAAACGAGAGTACAGCAATCATGCTGAGATATTTAATTAAGGTGTGCAAAGCGTAAAAAGGCATTGGTAGCTCCTAAAAATTGTATGGGGCACTAATCATAGTGAGAAAATCAACACATCAACCTTATCAGTAGAGATGAACATGAAAAAGTTAATTTTGGGTATACTTGATTGCGATGACTTATCGCCCGAGTTACGGGGCGATTATCATTGTTATACGTGTATGTTCAAAACTCTGTTTGCTCCTTTTTTTCAGCCCGGTGCTCCATTTCAAAATAGCGTAGTAGAGTATCGGCGTTACGATGTTCAAAATTGTAAGTTACCTGCTGAATTAAATGAATGTGATGCTTATCTGATCACTGGTAGCAAAACAGGGGTTTACGATGATAAACCTTGGATAGCAACCTTAAAGCTATTTATTCAAAAATCGTATGAACAGGATGTTAAGTTGGTAGGCTTATGCTTTGGTCATCAAATACTAGCAGACTCACTTGGTGGGAGAGCTGAAAAATCTGATAAAGGTTGGGGGGTCGGCGCGATGGTGAGTCAAAGTGTCGAACAAGCGAAATGGATGCCTGAAACACTAGATTATCTATGTTTATTGTATAGTCATCAGGATCAAGTAACTCGCTTGCCACCCAAAGCAAAACCTCTTTACTCAAGTGATTTTTGTCAATTCTCCGCATTTTATATTCCTGAACGTGTATTGGCGTTTCAAGGCCACCCAGAATTCACAGTTGATTACTGCCACCGATTGATGTTTATACGTCAGAATCGTTATGCTGAAGGGCAGTATGATCATGCTGTAAAATCACTGGAACAGCCGCTGCACAGCGACGTATTAGGGCACTGGATTATAAATTTTTTACATGATGATAAACACATATGAAATTGTCTAACTTTGGTGAAAAGTTTACTTCTCAAGCGGGTATCACCTCCTTAATGGATGACTTGGGGAAAGCGCTATCTTCCGGATCTAGTTCGTCTAGTACAGAAATTATTATGATGGGAGGAGGGAACCCGGCACATATTTCTGAAATTCAGACGGTTTTTAAAGAACGACTAAGTGGAATATTAAACTCAAAACAAGACTTCCAACGCCTAATTGGTATTTATGACCCACCTCAAGGCAATATCGATTTTGTAAATGCGATGTGTAAACTATTGAATGATCAATATAGCTGGGGATTAGGCCCCGAAAATATTGCATTAACCAATGGCAGCCAAGCAGCATTTTTTATGCTGTTTAATATGTTTGCAGGTGATTTTGAAGATGGTAGCAAGAAGCAGATTCAGCTACCGCTTGCTCCTGAATATATTGGTTATGCAGATGCAGGTTTAAATGATAACTTTTTCAAAGCAAGCCGGCCTTCAATTGAGCACATCGATTCAAATACGTTTAAGTACCATATTGATTTTGACAAAATAAATGCCACCCCGTCTGCTTTTTCAACTACTGGCGCTATTTGTGTTTCGAGGCCGACCAATCCAACAGGTAATGTGCTGACTGATGATGAAATAAGTCGATTAGACGCCTTAGCAAAACAACACGATGTGCCGTTTATTATCGATGGTGCATACGGAACACCTTTTCCCAATTTGATCTTCACGCAAGCAACTCCTGTATGGAATGACAATACAATTCTTTGCTTAAGTTTATCCAAATTTGGTTTACCTGCAGCAAGAACAGGTATTGTTATAGCGGACGAAAAAGTCATTAAAGCGCTTTCTGGAGTGAATGCGATCATGAATCTTGCGACGGGCAGCTTCGGTAGTATGTTGGCGCATGATTTAGTTAAATCAAACGAAATTATACGTTTAAGTAATGAAGTTGTACGACCTTACTATCTTGAAAAAGCACTGAGAGCCGAGGGGCTCTTAAGAGAAAAGTTACAAGGCTTACCGTTTGCTTTGCATAAGGTAGAAGGTGCTATGTTTTTATGGCTTTGGTTAAAAGGCTGTCCTGTTAATAGCCAAACACTGTATGAGCGTCTAAAAGAAAAAGGCGTGTTGATTGTATCTGGCCACCATTTTTTCCCAGGCCTGGATTCACCCGAGGATATGAACTGGAAGCATCGAAACGAGTGTTTACGGATAACTTACTCTCAAGATGAAGTTTTGGTTCAAAAAGGTTTAACCATTATCGCAAAAGAGATCCACCAAGCGTATCAAGCATAAGCTTGGTCTATGTCGAATGGCGCTTACTTAAGCTTTATTTAAAAGTGGTTAATGTTTTCTCTGTGTAGCGCAGCGCCTCGGCTTTTCTCGGTGGTGAATTTCTTTTGATCTTGACCAGCGTATCTACCATCAGGGAGTTATTGACTTAAGTCAGTGCCAATAGGGGGGATGTCCTTTTGGGGGAGTTATAAATGCGCTCGCTTATATTGTAGCGGCGACTGACCATGCCAGCTAGAAAACGCGCGCGAGAAAGTACTTTGTTCGCTATAGCCTAGTAGTAAAGCAACCTCAGCTAACGTGAGTTTATGATCACTTAAATATTTGATGGCCATCGACTTACGAATATCTTTCAGTACTTCCCTATAAACTCTATTTTTAACTTTAAGGCGACGATGCAGGGTACGTACTGAAATGTTGAGCTGGTTTGCCACCACGGCAGCATCCGCTTTCCCCTCATGTAAACAGCGAGTTATCGTGTCACCTAGCTCAGCAATAAACATGTCATCTTCAGGTTGATGGCTCAGTAAGGCTTCAGCTTGCTTTCCTAACAGGCTATGTAAATTTTGATCTTCAAATTGAATCGGGCAACTTAAATCCCTAACTTGAAATGAAATTGATAACTTTTGCTGTTGTGGTAATACAGGGCAGCCGAAGAATGATTCATAAATTGTTAGGTTTTTCGCAATAATAGGCTGTGTAAATGTTACCTGTACAAGGTTCAAGGTATGAGGATGGATAATTTCTCGCGTGATATTCGTCATGGAAGTAAGTAATAACTCATCGGAGAGTTGACTTGAATACCCAAAGTCAGGGTCCCATTCCACACTAAAAATTTGCTTATTAATGTGCTTGATTTCAGCTTGGCTACCAGCATAAATAAGGCGTTGGAACCGCTTAAAGCAGAGCAAAGCCTCTCCTAAATTACGACTGGTGCGAAATAAGTATCCTAGTACACCGCAATGCTCCACTTTAATGTGACGGCCTATTTCTAAACCAAGGGCCGGTGTTTTTAGTTCTGTTTCCAGTTCATCGAGCAAGTCCCACCATTGTTGGAAAGACATTTGTTGCTTTAAGCCAAGGTTATCTAGCTTTTTGGAATAGTGGGGTAAATTAACATGTGCAACAGTTAAGTAATTTTGCAGAAAGCCAATGACATCTCGGGTGATAAAAAAATCATTTAGCATATTTATTCATTCTCTTTCTTTGTGTCAATGAATGGTGAGTGGCGCAGATTGTTAAAAAATAGGCCGCTTACGCCAATAATAGCCCGCTAAAGTTGATTAAACTAGTATCTGTTGAATAAAAGAAATTCATAACAGGTAAAAATATTATGTCGGATTTATTGCATGCTTTGGGGTTTATCGTGACCTTTGGTATTTTTTTTGTAGGTATTATCATACTGGAAGCATGGTATTGGCGAAGAAAAGGTCGGCCAGAAGCCTATAACTTTAAAGAAACGATCGCGAATATTAGTACGGGTGGTTTGTATAAAATACTTGATGGCATTGCGATTGCGCTATTTATTCAGTTTTTTTATGAATATGTTCAGCAGTTTGGCTTTCAATACCAAATGAACGATGGTTTTTTAAGCGTATTATTTTTCTTTTTAGCGGTAGATCTTTTCTTCTATCTTTATCATTTTACCATGCACAAAGTACGTTGGTTTTGGTCGATACATGTCACGCACCACTCCTCAAAAATTATGAATTTTTCAACGGCTCTTCGTCAGAACTTCCTTTTAGATTTGAATTTTGGTTGGGTGTTGTGGTGGATTCCTTTAGCGGTTATAGGCTTCGATAAAAACTGGACTATGATCGCAATAGAGCTGAGTTTAGCGTATCAATTTTTTATTCATACTGAAATGGTGAATAAATTACCCAAACCGTTTGAGCTGATTTTTAATACTCCCTCTCATCACCGTGTGCATCATGGCTGTAAATCTACGCAAATTGATACGAACTTTGGTGGTGTACTAATTATCTGGGATCGACTGTTTGGTACCTTTGTTGATGAACGAGATGCTGGGGAAATTGAATACGGTTTAACCAGTCGTCAGCCAACCACCTTGAACCCACTACGTTTAAATTTAGATGAGTTTTTTCAAATGCTAAAAGACGTGGTGACTTATCGGGATCTAAAAATTCTGTATAAGTCTCCAGCCTATGTTGAAGAACGCTATGATGCTGATCCTGAAAGGATTGACCCTTCAAAAGTTCAGCTTCAGCCTAAAGTAAAGATAAGCTAAATGAGTGATAAATTATTTATCCTGTAAGCTCTGAATAGAAGATAGTTAAAATAGTCAGCGCTATGTTATCGTAAGGATACGATATTTGATTTTATCAGGAATGGATTAATGACTGATTATACGCTGACTGAAGCTCATGAGCGTTTAAAAAAAGAATTTGAGAATCAGCTAAAAACATCACTCACCTGCTGGGACACATTAGCGAGTAAATTCTATTTTCGCGAAATGGCGGCACAAGAGCATTGGATAAAAGCCGGTGATTTCTGTGTAGAACTTTGTTTCATCCTTAAGGGTTTATTTCGAGTTTATTATATCGATCAAGCAGGGAATGAAGTGAATCAACACTTCTATCAGGCGAATGAAGTTTTCGCACCAGTTAGTGCTATTATTAGTGATGAAGCATGCCAATATTATGTGGAGATCCTTGAGCCGACGCAACTCATGTTGGCAGACTATAATGACCTTTATGATATCGGAGCCGATAACCCCGAATGGTTACGACTAGAAATTAAATTACTACAAACTGTGTTCGTTAAAAATGCGAGAAGAGAAGCACAACTACTCTTGGGCAATGCCGAACAACGTTATAAGTGGTTTTGCAAACAATACCCAGAGTTAGTCAAAAAGTTACCGCAATACCATATCGCATCTTTTTTAGGGATAACGCCGGTATCGCTTTCAAGATTACGAAAGAATATCGGGCTTAAGGAAGTTTAGCTAAAGCTATCATTAATCATCTATAAATATTTACTGAGGTAACTAATGTTTGCAGTTATTTTTAGGGCTAAACCTGCTGTTCAAGATGAACTGTATAGTCAAACAGTTGCGCGAATGAGAGAGTTAGCGTTCGAAAAATATGGATGTATCGATTTTATTACAGCCACGGAGGAGGATAATCAAGAAATAGCGATTTCATATTGGGAGGATGAAGCATCTATCATCCGTTGGCGACTAGATGCGGAACATACACTTGCTCAAGAGCTAGGGCGTTCTCAATGGTATGATGCTTATAGTGTTCAAGTAGTAGAAATAAAACGTGAATATAGTTATGGCGCAAATTGAGTATCTAGCTTCACGTGCAGCGTTAATATTTCGTAGCCTGTTTTGCTTTAATGCTTTTATTTTTTCATCTTTTGCTTATGGAGCATTGGTAGAACCGTCACCATACTTTTTGTACGGTGATCCATATCAATTTCACTCTCAAAACCATAAAGAAATCGATTACCGACGCTTATACCAAGCAGAAGAATTCAAATTAGATCCCAAGCTAATAAGTCACATCCCCCCTTCGTTTGCCAAACAATCAGCCAGTTGGGTTATTGATAAACGCAATGAATTGTCCAATATGATCGGCAGCACTGGGGCGCAATTAGATCTGTTTTTTGCTGGCGAAGAAGTTGAATATAAAGCAAATGCTAGTTTTTTAAGGCTAGGTTTAGAAGCTCGATTTTCTAAAAAAGGTGAACTATCGTTTGATCCTGTATTTAAGTTTAAATTGGATTTACCTACTGTAAAAAAGCGACTCAAATTGGTGGTTGAAAGTCACACACCTGAACAAGAAACATTAAGCGAAACGAATCTTGATAGCTCTCTACAAGACGAAGATCCTGCCATTTCTACAGCGACTGGTGCATTTCAATATGTGTTTGGTTCCCCTAAACACTGGAAAAGATCTACATCGATAGGGGTTAAACTTAATCACGAACCAAACCCTTTTTGGCGATTACGAATGAAACGAGGGTGGGATTTGGAGCATGATTGGCATTTCAAAACATTCCAAAGCCTTTACTACTTTCATGACGATAGCTGGGGGGAAACGACGCAGTTTATGTTTGAAAAGCCCATACACAGTTATTTTTTCGCCTCTAAAAGTGAAGCCAGATGGCGGCATAGTGAACGGCTGATGGAGTATGCTCAGGTCTTTTCTATTAAAAAGAAACTTAGCGCAATAAGGGCTATAAAATATGAGCTAGGCTTGTTATCGGAGAATCAGCCTAATGTTATTGTGACGGATTATTATTTTAAAACAACTTACAGAAGGTTACTCTACAAAGACTGGTTGTTTTATGAGGTTTCTCCAGAGTTACTTTTCCCCCGAGAGGACTCTTTTAAGGCTAACCCATCAATATTGATGAGATTTGAAGTGAAATTCTCAAACCTTTGAGCTGTTAAGAATTATAGCTCAAAGGTATGGGGGCTTATGTTTATTAGTACTGGTATTTATTAACTCAGGTAGTTATGAATACCGATATTTAAGTGTTTGAAGCAATATTGGAGGGTGAGCATTCTGTTTTAGTACGGCTTCTGACTGAATCTAATAAAGCGTCATCGCGCTCGTATTCAGTGATTAATTCATCAAATGCATCAAAGTTGTCGTCATTGAGTCCGAAACTATTCTCAATACGAATTAATTCAGCTTCTTTCTTTTCCATATCGTTATGAAAGTTAATGTCGGCGCATTGGTATTGAACGCTGTAGTCTGCGTATTGAGCTTTTGTCATGATAGCTTCAGCCCAAGTTTGGCTTGATAGAACCATTAGTAAAATACTGAACGTGATGGCGATGGATTTAATCATTTCGAACTCCTGTGTAGGTTTAAAATTGTTATTTCCATTATCAAACCTATTTAGTATAAGTAGGATGACTTTTTGCTGTTTTTTGAGGAGCGAAATTATAGAGGTAAAATATGTAAACTTAGTGATGTTTGGTTGTTGTAGGGTAACCTTATGTGTCTGAATGTAATAACAAAATTAGCAATTAAAAAACTGACGTAAGTCATCTACACTATAGTGATCTTTCCTAATTAAAAGTTGATGCAGTGTCTATATTTTCCACCCTTTGGCGTATTTCACCTTTCTTAATTGTTGTGCTTTCTTATTTGATGGTCGACAGCAGTCTCTTACTTTCAATTGATGTGAATGTGCTCAGGTCGCTGCCTTATCTGATGGGGGGCGTATTATTATGTTTCGCCTCAATGTTTAACCGTAGTCGGTTTATAGCACCAATTGTAATTACCTTGTTTGTTTATTGGTTTATACGGTCTCACCTACAATCGCCTTTAAGTCAGCCTTCCATCCAAAGCTTGTTTATTGGTATTAATGTTCTGTTTTGCGCGCAATTAATCATCAGTGCATTGATGCCTGAAAAAGGCCTTATGACGCGTATTGGCTGTGCTTTTTTACTAGTATTAGGGCTTGGCAATCTAAGCTTATTATTTTGGGGTAGCGAGCCTTTTGCCATCGCTGTTTGGCAGAGTATTGAGTTACCAGAATATTTTACCTTTACTGAAAATTATTGGCTTACGAGCCTCATATTATTGTGTCATGGCGTAACGGTATTTGTGCTTGGTTTGACCGCTTTATGGAAACGAAGTGCAGCCGAATATGCCTTATTATTAACGTGGTTTGTCGGTTTTGTTGTGTTTGTCGATTTTGCGACACCAGAGGTTTCATCGCTAGGCTTTACTGGCTTGTTACTAGCGTTGTTTATACTTTTTCAACAAAGTAATTATCAAGTCACTTATATGGATGCTTTAACAGGTATTCCTAGTCGTCGATCTATGGAAGATTATTTACCAACTTTAAGTAAACAATATGCCATCGCGATGCTGGATGTTGATCATTTCAAAAAATTCAACGATACCTATGGGCATGACGTTGGGGACCAGGTACTTAAAATGGTCGCTAGTCGCATTTATCAGGTTGCAGGTGGTGGGCGTGCTTTTCGCTATGGTGGCGAAGAGTTTATGGTGATCTTTAACCGTAGTGATACCAATGCTTGTTATGTCTATTTAGAAGCTGTGAGGGAATCAATTCAGCATTATCAAATGACCTTGCGAGGAGATGACCGTGAACAGGACAAGCAGAAAGGCACAGAACAACGGGGTAGTGTTAAGAAAACGAAGCCTGATAAAGCAATATCGGTAACGATTAGTATTGGTATTGCCAATTCAGCGCAGGGTTTGGGCACCAAGGAGGTCATCAAGCTTGCGGACGAAAATCTTTATAAAGCCAAGCAAGCGGGCCGAAACTGTACTGTTCGGCCAGAGATTAGTTAAATAGGATTTATGTAATCACTGTCATGTATTCAGCCCTCAAAAGCCTTTAGACTATATGTCTCAAAACAATAACGCTTCAAAAATATCTGGATTTTATACGCATGGCTAAGTATTCAAAGCGGCACCCTCAAGCCGATGACAAAAATCAGGAAGACGCAATGAAAATTGCGCGAGGCTCCCAAAAGATAGGGCAAAGCAAAGAACAAACAAAACTGATTGCTCAAGGTATTCAAAAAGGTATAGAGCAATACAAGAAACAGCAAAAATCCAAAGCCAGAGATCTAAGTAAACAGCTTAAGTCTGTGGCTAAAGCGAAAGAGAATACTGCTGAGCCCGAATTGATTGAATCAGTTATCGTCAAACAACATTGGTTGCCTTGGGGTTTATTGATACTTTCTTGGGTGGGAATCTTTTATTATTTGAATGTTTAGTACGGTTTACCTTTATTTCACTCTTTAAGATAATAGTCGTAGATTTCTTGGTACCGACCACTATCTTTTAAGTGTTTTAAACCAAGGTTAAAGTCGTTTCGTATGTCGGAATCTCTAAAAACAGGGCGATAGTTATTTAAATCGAGCTCAACAAACTGATGCTCTGTGATGGGTTTAGGTGAGAGATTTCCTGTTTTTTTAAGTTGTAAACTGAAATATTTAAAAATATTTCGATCGCTCAGTACTACATCATACCTGCCTTTGTTTAAGGTCAATACCTGCAGCTTTTGGTCATTAAGTTCGTAATAATTACCAGCAGATTTGACATGATTTAGCCATTTTGGATAGCGTTTAAGAGCGCCTTGAAATGAGATGACAGATAGACCTTCTAAGTCTTCTGGTTTATTGATCGCGATGTTTTTTTCTTTCAACGTGATGAGTACATTGTCATACCAAACGGCTGGCTCACCGTAATGACCACCGTAAGTGGTAAGGTTTTCACCAAGGTCTGTCATGGTTGCGTTGACAAGATTTTGTTTGAAAGCGATGGGGATTCTGGCTAGAGGATAATAGCTAGGTACTAATTTATGCCCTTTATAGGCTAAGGCTTCACCGATTATATCGAGTTCAAGGCCCGAATTTGTTTCTGGAAAACAAAAAGGAGGTATTTTCTCGCCAAAAGACATGGATACATCAGCGCTGTAAGCCATATTAGTTAGAATAAGACAAAATAATACTATGGCTGGTAGTTTTATCGAGAACATATATCGCCTACAAATATAATTACCCTAGAATAACTATAGCTCTAATTTTACGATGCAGTAGATGTTTGTGTTAAATAATTAGGTGGTCATACAGGGAGGCTTTAGCTAAGCCCCTCGTTTATATGTTGTGAAAAGGGTGTAATTTATTGACTCAAACTATTACTTAATAACTCAATAATACTTGAGAAATCTTTTTGTCCATCGCCTTGGTCTTGCTTTTTTGTATACATATCTAATGCAAGTTTGCCAAGCGGAGTATTGCTGTTTGTTGCTGCGGCATTATCCATTGCCAGTCCGAGGTCTTTTGCCATCAAATCAACCATGAACCCTGGTTTATAATTGTTTGATGCAGGGCTGTTTTCCATTACGCCAGGGTAGGGGTTATATTTTTCAAGGCTCCAGTTACTGCCTGAACTGGCTAGCATAATATCTGAGAGAACTTTGGGGTCTAAGCCATTTTTGGTGCCGAGTTTTAAGGCTTCAGAACTACCGATCATATGAATAGCCAATAACATGTTGTTGCACATTTTTGCGACTTGGCCTGAACCGCTGGCACCTGCATGAAATATATTAAGCCCCATATCTGCTAATACATCATGTGCATGTTCGAATGCCTGTTTGGATCCGCCGCACATAAAGGTAAGCTTGCCTGACTGAGCGGCTGCGACGCCACCTGAAACCGGCGCATCGACCATATCCAAGCCTAATTTCTCACACGCTTTATGAACAGCGATGGCTGTTTCTGCATCAATGGTTGAAGAGTCAATGATGAGTGGTTTGTTGTTTAAGCTATTGAGGAGGCCATTATCGTTAGCGCCCAAATAAAGACCTGAAACATGCTTGCCAGCAGGTAGCATAGAGATAATTACCTCTGCGTTTAAACAGGCATCCTTAGCCGACTCGCTAACAAATGCGCCTTCTTTAGCTAGTTTTTTAAGTGCCTCTGGCACTAAGTCAAATACACGAACTGTATGGCCGGCTTTTAGCAGGTTTGATGCCATGGGAGCGCCCATATTACCTAGGCCAATAAATGCGATTGTTTTCATGTTAGTAGTCCTATTGTTTTTTGTCGTTATAGCCGATTTAGTTGCCAAGTTTCAATGGGTTTGTATCCCAAGGCGCGGAGAAAAAACTTTCTAATAAGTTGCAGGGGATTTCACTAAAGTGCTTAAACTGCCACTTTGGCGTTTTATCTTTATCAATCAACAGCGCGCGTACGCCTTCGGCAAACTCAGGGTAACGAATGATGTTAGTGGCAAGTTGAAATTCAGAGAGAAATACCGTTTCAAGATCTGAATGACGGTGGCGTCTCAATTGCTCATAAATTAAAATAGAAGAAAGGGGTGAGCCATGTTTAATCGCTGATTTGGCTTTGTTGAACCAGCGGTTATCTTCATCGAACGTGTTGATTTCTAGTAATACTTCGGCCAAAGAGGTATGAAGACAAATAGTTTCTAACAATTTGTGGTGAACCTGAATTTCAGATTCCATCATGGCGTGTAATGCTTTTGTATCTATAGCAAAGTCATCGACTTGTTCATCAATAATGCGGTGATTTTGTTGTATGTCTGAGGTGTCCCAATCTACCTTTTGAAGGCTTTGAAGTAGTTCTTTGTGCGTATTCCAAGGAATAACGTGGTCTGCTAATCGGGTATAAAGTGCATCGCGGGCATTGATACTTGCGCCGGTCAAAGCAAAAAATACCCCAAAGTTGTAAGGCATTTGATTTAAAAAGTAGGTGCCACCAACGTCAGGAAAAAGTCCAATGGTAATCTCTGGCATGGCAATACGGGTAGACTCCGTTGCAATGCGGTGGCTGGCGCCCGCTAATAGCCCCAATCCACCACCCATCACAATACCGTTACCCAGGCAGATAATTGGTTTGGAAAAAGTGTGCAGCTGATAGTTTAATTGGTATTCGTTTTTGAAAAATGCTTCGCCTTGGATACATGGGCCGCCTGGTGACTCAATGGCGGACTGGTAAAGTTCCTGAACATCGCCACCAGCACAGAATGCCTTGTCGCCACTGCCCATTAAAATGACGACAGCTATGTTTTTATCCGTTTCCCAAAGCTTTAGTTGCCCAGACATGGCCTCAACCATTGATAAAGTTAAGCTGTTTAAGGTCTTTTCAGCATTGAGCTTGAGTATGCCTATTTTGCCGGTACTGGCTTTTAACTCAGTGATAACGAGGCTTTCTTGGTCGAGGTCTTGGCTCATATTTGTACTCATTCCTTCGTGTTGAATGTGAGTTTTTATATTAAAGAAAACTGAAGGTCATTTAATTACTTAGGTACACAGTTAGATATACACTGCACCTAAGTAATGATTTGTTTTAGGCGTGAGACCACTTAGGTTTACGCTTTTCTAAAAATGAGTTAGTACCTTCTAACTGGTTTTTCTCACCGATTAAATTTACAAACTCACTTCGTTCAGCTTCAAGACCTGCTTTAATCGCACTTTCTCTCGCTTTGTTTAATAAGCGCTTACAAGCACGTGCAGCATCGGGGCTTTGTTTACTGATTTTCTCCGCTAAAGCAAGCGCATGCTCAAGAGCTTTGCCTGTTTCAACGACTTCAATGGCTAAGCCTGTTTGAACCGCTGTTTCGGCATTCATTCGTTCGCCTAATAAAATCATTTTACTTGCCCATGCTTCACCGACTAACCAAGACAGACGTTGAGTCCCGCCAGCGCAAGGAAGCAGTCCTACCGTGGCTTCTGGTAAGGCGACTTGTGCTTGTTGTTCAATGATGCGCATATCACAGGATAAAGCGCACTCTAAACCGCCACCCATTGCGTAACCATTAATCGCGGCAATGGTAATGCCGTTAAAATTAGCCAGTGTTTCGAAGGCTTCACCAAAACGGTCTGCGACCTCTGATGCTTTGGTCTTATTACCTTCAGCAAACTGATTCAGATCAGCACCGGCAGAAAAGAATTTTTGGCCTTGCCCATGTATGACGACAGCGATGATTTCAGGCATGGTATTCAATTGCTCAACCACCTTTTTTAAGCCTGTTAAACTTTCCAGATCCCAAGTATTTGCTGGTGGGTTATTAATCGTAATTTGGGCGATATGATTCAATAACTTAACTTGAATCTTATCCGTTGTAGAAAGTGTTGTTTCCGTCATATTTACTACCTTATAGATCATATTTGTTGAGTGCTCAGACTGATTGCCCTATGCATCATGGGAAATGTATATAGTAAATTATTAACTAAGTAGATTCATGTTTTCATCGGCTAATAATCGTTTAGCGATGATAATACGCATTATTTCATTGGTACCTTCTAAAATTCGATGTACACGAGTATCTCTGAAGTGTCGCTCAAGTGGGTATTCTTTGATGTATCCATAGCCTCCATGTAGCTGTAAGGCTTCGTCACAAATTTGAAAGCAAAGGTCGGTGGTAAAACGCTTGGCCATAGCGCAGTAGGTTGCTTTGTCTGAATGACTGGCGTCTAATTTGTAGGCTGCCAAGCGGATCATTTGTCTTGCAGCGGTCAGCTCTGTCAGCATATCAGCCAATTTAAATTGTGTTGCTTGAAACTCACTGATCGCTTGGCCAAATTGTTTACGATCTTTAACGTAATTAATACTTAATTCAAGGCTTTTTCTTGCTGTTCCAAGTGAGCAAGCAGCAATATTAATACGCCCTCCATCTAAGCCCTCCATCGCTAGTTTAAAACCTTGGCCTTCCTTTGCTAATAAGTGATCGAGCGGTATACGTACATTGTCAAAGTTAATTAATGCCGTAGGTTGATTATTCCAACCGAGTTTTTGTTCTTTCTTGCCAAAAGATATGCCCATTGTGTTAGCGGGTATCGCAAAACAGCTAATACCTTTAGCGCCATCAGGAGAGGTGCGTGCCATGACAATCAATAAGTCAGTCTCGCCGGCACCTGAAATAAATGCCTTGGTACCATTTATTAAATAGTGGTCGTCATGCCTTTGTGCTTTGGTGCTGAGCGAAGCGGCATCCGAGCCGGCTCCAGGTTCTGTTAAACAATAGCTGACTAATTTTTTCCCCGATGCTAAACCAGTACACCACGTATCTAACACTGACGGCTGACCATAACGTGCGAGCATATTAAAGGCCATATTATGAATACTAATGAATGCTGCCGTAGAGGTACATTCACTCGCTAGTTCTTCCATGATAATAGTGCTGTCTAAACGACTTAGGCCAATACCTTCTTGAGTTTCAGGCACATACATTGCCATAAAACCCAGCTTCCCCGCCTCAATAAATGCATTTTTTGGGAATGTCTGTTGTTCATCCCACTCTTTGGCAAAAGGCGCTAGTTTCTGCTGAGCAAATTTTCGTGCAGTTTGCTGGAAAGCATATTGATCATCAGTTAAGTCGTAATTCATTTTATTCTCGATGCTTGTCTTAATACTGTTTAATATACCTTCTCTACTTTAAAGAAATAGACATATTTGGGGCGTGAGAAGATGGCTCTTTCCAGCTGGCTGTAATAGTTTTTGTTTCAGTATAAAAACGTACGGCTTGTTTACCATATGCATGCAGGTCACCCATAAAAGAGCCTTTCCAACCTGTAAATGAAAAGAAGGGAAGAGGAACCGGAATAGGGAGGTTAATACCCACTTGGCCAACTTCAACTTCGTGTTGGTATTTACGTGCATGCACACCTGATGTGGTGAAAATTGAGGTGCCGTTACCATAAGGGCTCGCGTTAACGAGTGCCAGCGCTTCATCGAGAGAATTGACATTGATGCAAGAAACAACCGGGCCAAAGATCTCCTCTTTGTAAATATCCATATCTGTTCTAACGCCTGTAAACAATGTTGGACCAACCCAATTTCCGTTAGGGTAACCCTCAACTTCAATACCTCTACCATCAATTAAGCAGTTTGCGCCTTGATCGATACCACTCTGAATCAGACCCTCAACGCGTGATACAGCCGCTTTGTTGATAAGAGGGCCAAATGCCGCATCGGGGTGATCCCATGCATTAGGTTTGACGGTCGATAAGCGCTCAGCTAACTCCTTGGCCCATTCAATTGTTTCACCCACAAATACAATGACACTAATTGCCATGCAGCGTTGTCCGGCAGCACCCACCGTAGCGCCGACTAAAGCGTTCATGACAGTGTCTTTATCAGCATCAGGCAGCACTACCATGTGGTTTTTTGCGCCGGCAAAACATTGAGCTCGTTTGAGTTGCTTAGTGGCAGTTTGATAAACATGTTTTGCTACCGGTACAGAGCCTACAAATGAAGTTGCAACAATATCTGGATGCGTTAATAACTGGTTTACTTGATCTTTTGTGCCATGAATTAATTGTACTAATCCCGCAGGAGCGCCTGCTTCTTGAAATAACTCTAATAAGCGAACGGTTGCGAGTGGAACTTGCTCAGAAGGCTTTAGTATCATCGCGTTGCCGCACGCTGCTGCTAAAGGGAACATCCAAAGCGGGATCATGGCGGGGAAGTTAAAAGGCGTAATGCCTAAAGTGACACCTAAAGGCTGGGTGATGCTATAGGTATCAACACCACGCGCAACATTCTCAACAGTTTCACCCATTAATAATGAAGGAATATTGCAGGCATGTTCAACGACTTCAATGCCGCGCCATACGTCGCCCATCGCATCTTCAAAGTTCTTACCCGTATCTTCGGCTAGTATTGTTGCGATATCTTCTTGGTGCTCTTTCAGTAAGTGTTGATAACGCAACATCAAGCGTGCACGTTCAGTCACGGGTGTGTGCCGCCATAGTTCAAAGGCAGCTTTAGCGCCTTGTACTGCGGCTTCAATTTCTTTTTCAGTCGCCAAAGGAACTTCTGCTAATACGGCTTGCGTGGCGGGATTCAAAACAGGAAGTGTTTCAATGCTTTCACTTTGAATGAACTTACCATTAATGAGTAAAGGAACGTGTGTTGTCATGATGTTATCCGCATGGTGGTTATATGCTTATTAGATTACTCGCATTTTAAAGAAATTGAATGACATAAATTGCGGGTAATATGGATAATATTGCTTTATTGTTGGTTAACTACTTTATTCTTAGCAGGTGCTTAATGAGTGATCCTTCTGCATGGCCTTTATCTGAAGAAGCCTTTCGTATTTTGGTACCTGATGATATGTTGCTGATGTTAGAGAAACATACTTTATCTCGTGATTGCTTTCCAACTGCTTTAGGGTATTACCCGCGTGCTTATGATCACCAGATGCGGCGTATCGGGCATGATGATTTTATTATGATTTATTGTGCTTCTGGCGCTGGTGAATTAGTGACAGACTCTTATCAGGGGGCCGTGGTAAGTGGAGATTTAATCGTTTTACCACCGGGTACAAAACATCTGTATGCCTCTCAAGATAACTCGCCCTGGACCTTGTTTTGGTGCCATTTTCGTGGTGCGCTAGCAGGTGATTTTTATCAGCAGCTCCCTTTGAGATCGGGTTGCCCAATTATTCATGGGTCTAATGACTTGACGCTTCAATCCAGTTTTAGCAGTCTGATACGTACGGCGCGTGAAGCATATCGTGCGTCGGATTACATTCATGTTGCGAATCATTTACGGCATACCTTAGTCTTGATAGAACCTATTTATCGACAGATAAATAAATCGCCAATAAGGACTATTTTGTCAGAAGCGAGTGTCTCCGAACTGAGGGAGTATATGCGTGATAATTTGCATAAACAGCTTAGCTTGGATGATTTAGCCAAGGTAAGTAAGTTATCTAAATATCATTTTAATCGTAAATATAAAGCACTAACGGGACACTCTCCTTTACAGCACTTTATTGAATTAAAAATAGAACAGGCCTGTTTTCTATTAGAAAGTTCTCACTTACGTATTGCAGATATTGCGTTTCAGTTGGGGTATGATGACCCTTTATATTTTTCGAGAGTGTTTAGGAAGATAATGGCGGTTTCACCAAGTCAGTATCGTAAAGCTTTACACTAATTCTCGTACAAACGTCTAATCATATACCGATCGAACTCCTTCTTTATGCTCACAGAAAGTCAAAAAAAATTAATTCAAACAACCTATCGTAAATTTACTGATCGTGAAGGTTTTAGGCCTCGTTTTGGTCAGCGTGTGATGATCGCTGAAATTGCGAAATATTTGGGGTCGATCAAAGAAAATGAGCAAGGTCTTCGTAAGAGTCCTCCTGCTGTCTGTGTGGTTGAAGCGGGCACCGGAACAGGTAAAACATTAGCTTATTCTATTTCCGTTTTACCCTTGGCCTTAGAAGAAGGGCGTACCGTCATTATTTCTACGGCGACGACGGCACTGCAAGAACAGGTAATGAGTAAAGATTTACCTGAATTAGCAAAACATTCAGGCTTGGACTTCAACTATACCCTGGCAAAAGGCCGTGGGCGTTATGTGTGTTTGAGTAAACTGGATCAGCAGCTTGAAAACACAGGAAGTGATCAAACTGCCTTACCATTATTCATGATGCAAGGCGATAATCAAACGGTTGATACTTCTGAACTAGAAGTATTTCTTTCTAGTTACGCATCAGGGAAGTGGGATGGTGACCGGGATACTTGGGAAAGCGTGATTGATAACGATGTTTGGCGTTCACTCTCAACTGATAATCAACAATGTGCTAAGCGCCGCTGTAGCTACTTTAATTCTTGTCCTTATTATGAAACGCGTAAAACCTGGGATGAGGCGGATGTGATAGTCGTGAATCATGACCTTTTACTCTCAGATTTAGCCTTAGGAGGCGGGGTCTTATTACCTGCTCCGGAGTCTTCGATTCTAGTATTAGATGAGGCGCATCATCTTGCTGATAAAGCATTAAGTCATTTTACCGTGAATGGTGGGCTAAAAAGTGCAGACACATGGTTGAAATCACTCAGTAAAGTGATGGTTGAGTTTGCGCCTTATCTTGGTCAGGGTAACTATTTAGGGCGTCATATTGCGGATATTTCTGATGTCTCGACAAAATTGCATGAATGGCTAACCCGTACTTATGATTTTCTAATCGAAACCATTGATTGGGATCAGGAAGAAACAAATGGTGCGAGACGCTTTCGCTTTAAACAGGCCATTATTCCAGAAGAATTATTAGAAATGGCGGGAGAGTTGAAGGTGATGTTCGCGAGCCTTTGCCGACTGTTGGACGATATTCGTTCTGAAGTCACGAAAGCCGTGGATGAAAAGTCTGACTGTGGTTTGTCTCGTGAAGAGGGTGAGCAATGGTTTCCTGTATTTGGGAGTTTGTGTAATCGTGCTGAAAATCTTCATGCTTTATGGATGTTCTATGGCAAAGAACAAAAGGAGGGCGGTGTACCCAATGCACGTTGGTTAGTTTATCGAGAATATGAAAATCAAGCCGATATCTCTCTTTTTGGAAGTCCGTTGAGCGCGGGTGGCTTATTACATGAAGAGCTATGGAAAAAATGTTATGGCGCAGTATTAACCTCAGCGACCTTAACTGCTTTAGGGAAATTTGATCGATTAAGCCAAAAAGCTGGGCTGCCAAAAGACAGTGTTTATCATAAAGTTGAAAGCCCTTTTGATTTTTATAATGTCGCTAACTTATTAATACCCAATATGGCAGCCTCAGCAGGGGAGCCAGAAGCACATACGCAAGAAATATCATCTAATTTGGTTAGATGGATTGGAGAGCATAAAGCGGTTTTGGTGCTATTTAGTTCGCGACGACAAATGAATGATGTGTGTTATCAAGTGGACAGAGACCTACGCGAAGATATCATGACGCAAGATGATTTTAGCAAACAAGAGCTGATAAAAAAGCATAAAGCCAAGATAGATGGCGGTGAGCGAAGCATTCTGTTTGGTTTGGCTTCTTTATCTGAAGGGGTTGATTTACCGGGTAATTATCTAACGCATGTGATAATTGCAAAAATCCCTTTTTCTGTTCCCAATGACCCCTTAGAGGAAAGCATAAGTGAATGGTTAGAGTCGCAGGGGCGAAACCCTTTTATGGAGGTTTCAGTACCTGATGCGAGCTTAAAATTGATCCAAGCTTGTGGGCGGTTGATAAGAACAGAGCAGGATACCGGACAGATTACAATTTTAGATAACCGTTTAATTACGCGGCGCTATGGCAATATGCTCATTAATTCATTACCACCTTACCGAAGGGTGAGTGAATAGCGATTTAAATGTGTGCTAAATTTTAGGCAAAAAAAAGCGATAATCTGATGCCGAAATATCAAATTATCGCGTTCACAAGTTGGGCTATTGTAGGGATGCCCAGATTGGAAAAACTTTCTGAAAACCTATCAAGACTTAAATGACACTGAACAAAAAGGCCTGAAGTTTTTTGCTCAACACATTTCGTCTTGATGTAGCTATATTAGGGGGGAGGGGGGCTTAATTTGATCGTCCATAGGGCTTACGCCTAGGCTTAATACTAAAATAGTGTGACGTAGCGCACATGAGTATTGGTTTTTGAGTGTTGGCGCACGTTTATATCTTTGTTTATCTTTGAATATTGCGCATAGAAAAGCTAAAAACTTATATCAATCTATATGCTTTTGAATAATGGCTTGGGTAGTTCCATTTTTTTCCATTGTTTTTAATGTCTCAGTGAACTTTGTTTGCCATAAGAGTTTGTCTTCTAAAGGAAACTCCTTTGATAAAACAAGGTAAGCACCTCTAGCTTGTTTCAAGGGCTGAGGGAGCGCGATGATATTGGACATGTTTTTTTTACTTCTATATTCATGTTTTAGTTTATGCTGCACAACAAGATCATTACCAACAAACGCATCAATTCCACCCATCAGTAATCGCCTGAAAGCATCATCGAAACTGAATATTTGAATTAACGCTATATCACCACGGGTGCTGGCTTTATCGAACTCATCACTAATTACAAACCCTGCTTCTATACCGATACGCTTGCCATAAAGGTCTTTTACATTTGAGTAGTGTAACCCCGTTTTTGGGGTCGTAAATAATTTAAAGGTACTGTAGTGAATGGGGTGAGTGAAGAGAGAAAAACTTTCTCTTTCTGGCGTTTTGAATAAGGAAAAACTACCAACAGTGTCACCTGTTCTTGTCATTTGTAATAGCCGCTTCCATGGGACTAGCTTTATATTAATTTGAATTTCTAATCTCTTAGCCATTTCTTGAATTAGCTCAATATCAATACCACTAACTTGTTTGTTTTCATCTGAGTAACTGAACGGCGGGTAGTCATCGTCGCCAACGATATTAAAGGTTTGCCCAAAAGACAAAATAGGGAATACTGACATAATTAGGCCAACAATTAGTCCTCTAAGCATTTGTCATTCTCATGATTGTTAAAGATGCATATAATTATAGTATATTTTGCATGGTTCGCTGATGACGTTTATGGTTAGTCGAAAATAATATTGCTTTCGACTACGTTAAGTTCAAAGTGTTGAAAACCAAAAGGGTAATTGGAAATGGATGTTGAAATTGAGATTAATGGAAAAATTGAACAAAATGAAGTTGTTGCCTTATATCAAGCAAATCAATGGTCATCAGCCGAAAAACCAGACCAATTAATTGCGGCTCTTCAGGGTTCACATACGCTGGTCACGGCCCGTATTGATGGCGTGCTGATTGGTGTTGGGAATGCGATATCTGACGGTCATCTTGTTGTGTATTATCCTCACATGCTTGTACACCCTTCATATCAAGGAAACAATATTGGTAGAAAAATGATGGCCGCGATGCAGACGATTTACGGTGGCTTTCATCAGCAAATGCTCACAGCAGATGGTGAGGCGATTGAATTTTATAAAGCGTTAGGGTTTGAGCGCGCAGGCAGCACATTACCGATGTGGATTTATGCAGGCACTGAACATTAGAGGCCAGAAAATATCGTGATGCTAAAAATTATTCTAAAGCGTTGTTTTCTGCATGCTCCGTGACAGGTATAATAATAAATCTAAATTTACTGTACTGGATATTTCCATGAATGATGAAGTCAATTACCAAAACAACCCATTACATGGACTTAGCTTAAAGAACTTATTGATTGAAATTGTCGATCATTATGGTTTTGAAATACTTTTTGCCTATTTAAATATCAACTGCTTTAAGACTAATCCAAGTATTGAATCTAGCGTGAAGTTTCTGAAAAAAACAGAGTGGGCGCGACAAAAGGTCGAAGTCTTCTATCTATATGAATTTAAACGCTTACCTAGAGCATCTTCTTCGCAGTTTGCATTGCCTCCTAGAGATCGTATAGTGCCAGAAGATCAAACCCCAGGTGAGCCAGCTGAACTGAATTTTGAAGATGCTGAACGCTTACGTGAAAAGCGTGAAAGAAAAGCCGCTGAGCGAAACCAGAATAGAGGAGGGCGCTCAGACCGTGATTTTGGTATTCAGCCCTATGGTGGGCATGCTAAAAAAAGAAATTATGGTAGTGATCATGATGATTATGAATCGTCTGACTCAGCGAATACTTCATCAGACTCTGCTTCAAGTACCGATGCGGGTGATAATGTGGACCCATGGGCGAAGTGGAAATAAGGGTCAGGCTCCTAGTCTTGGGCTTCAGGGTCTTCAGTTTTTATCGGTGGACAATGAAACTCAGAAATTGTTTCACCTTCATCGACACTATAAAGGTGAACGTCAAAACCCCAGAGCCGATGGACATGCTTAAGTACGTTTTCGGTGCTATCTGCCAAAGGAATGCGCTGGTTAGGAATATGCCTCAAGGTTAAAGATCGATCTCCTCGTAAATCAACATCCCAGACTTGAAT